>Ga0181612_103800_pt1 | contig 29498 bp, 16 predicted proteins | sample HoacroProtozoa21_FD_119630 | JGI IMG/M metagenome (GOLD analysis project Ga0181612, IMG submission 119630) | Hoatzin crop microbial communities from Cojedes, Venezuel. Combined Assembly of Gp0051906, Gp0051904, Gp0051908 | reverse complement strand
TCCCCGTGGGTTTTTTTCCTTGAAGCATATAAAGTGCATGGCCAGAGTGAGATGAAACTTTCCGTAGGCTTTGGGTGGCTGTATCTGCTAATTTCTCGTTAAGAGGAAATGAAAGACTTGTGACTTTTGTTTGTACTGGCCATATCTAGCTTCATGCAACCTCTACCGATAAACAGAAATAATTTAGGAGTTACTTCCTCAAATGCCTGAAACATGGTCTTAATTTCATCAGTGCAAAGCCAGCAAAAAGCTATTACAGACACGAAGTCTTGGTTATCTGTCTTTGAAGTCATTTTGGAGACTTTGGCAACATGCCCTTATACAATTCTTTTTCCTAATAGCCATAGTTTTGCATTGTGTTGTGGGACCACACTGGATCCAATTTCAGTGACTTAGGGCAGAAATGAGTTTTATTTTTCTGGAGAACAATTCAGCGCTGCCATTTGCTTACGGCTGAGAGAAGGAACCTGCCTGGACACCATCACCGTGAGCACACGTGTGCCACGCGCAGGAAAACGGTTCCCATTTGCCCTGCAAATAACCCGCCGCGGCGTTTCACAGGGCTGCGAGGGGTGCGCGCCAGCGAGAGAGTTGGCGCTCAGCGGCTTAGTGACATCGACACTGGCGCCAAGGTTTACCTCGCCGCTCGGCGCTCCAGGTCATGCTGGTGTCTTGCCACCTGCGTGCGCGCACATGGCAGCAGTGTTTACAAACATGACCCCAGAACTCTTACGGGCAGTTATGAAAGAGCCAGCGAATGCCACATCCCGAGCGCGAGAGTGACCTAGATCGCTGGGAGGGAACAGCGAGGCGCTCGTACCGAACGCAGGCAAGGAGACTACATCAGATGGTCAAGGCAGATGATTTTGCTCCTAAACTGTTTTGAAATATCATTGCCACCATGAGACAGTTTTCCACCGTAAACTAAAAATAGCTACTATTAACTAGCAGGAGCAGCGGGTAAGTGATTCAGCAACTTGGAGATAGAAGTGACTCTGTTCTTCGGCACCGTAAGTCTCTTACTGCATTGAACTGACTCAGAAAGTCCATAAAATTTTCAAAGCGGGAAGGAACTGCAAAACTGGCTTACTTTGGCTGAAAGGAAAGAACACTGTGTGATCATGTGGTTCCTGGTTGGCAGTTCCATTTTTATTCATTTATTGACACTTGCACTCGGGCACTAATGAATGCTGTGTAGTCAGGCTGTGACCATCCATTTAGCAAAAAGATGCCTTAGTAGTTTCAAATGACACACCTCTGTCTACAAAATATGAATAGCACTGTACGGCTGACTTGGTTTTTTGACATGGGCCTTAAGAAAAAACTGCATAGCTGAAATGCCCCTTTAGTAAACCAGGAACTGTGTGCTCAACTGCCAAATGTCCACATTCTATCTTGATATATATTTTTTAAAAATCACTTTTGGATGCAGTAGATGTGTACGTTTAAAAAAAAAAAAAGCGTCTCTTCCTTACCCTGGAAGTTCTGCAGAGAAGTTTGCATTGTACACCAGATTACTCTAAAGCAGTTTCCTTCCTAGAAGTTAGCAGTTTATTGTAAAATGGAAGTAGGTGGTCAGACAGTTTTTGACAGATTCTAGCATTCTTGAAGTTTTCTCAGAAATACATGTATGTGGAGGAAGACAGGCTATGTAACTGTGACTGGTTGCCAAAGATAAACAGAGCTTTCTTGAAAAAGCTGCTAAACTGGCAAAAATAACCCATGCTTGTTAATAAATCACTTCCAGTTTTTACTTTTGGAATCAAAGAATTTAATCCCAGCTTTGCAAAAGCCTACTAAATGGTGAAGAATCTTTTTCCCCTCCCAAATAGAAAGACTGACCTTTCAGAAGCAGATGAGATGGTAGAAAGATGGTAGTTCTATTTTGTATTAGTTACTGTGATACATCTCGGTGTTTGTAAATATCATGACAAAGCCCTTGGGAAAGATGCACTATGAGCTTCTCCGTGCCTCTTCACCAATGCAATTCAATCCAATTACTGAATAAAACTTTTGTAAATAGAAAACTAGTCCATAGTCTTCACCTTTTCCATCTGTACCCATGGCAGCTCTGCATTAGAGTTGTCAGAGCTCTTGCAGGGCTTTTTCACTACTTAAACAAAATAAAACAAGAGAGGTGGACACTTGTCCACTCTGGCCAGGTCACTAACTCATTTCACTTGGTCAGATAGCTCTAACCTGGGCAGGTGAAGTGCTCTGCAGGTCATCCCACGACCTGTCGCTGGTTTTGTCCAGGCTTCTAGCTGACTTTTAATGTTGCATTCAGAATGTGAGCAAATGTGCTTGCGTTGGTTGTTGATGTCTTTTCACTGCTGAATGTTCATTACAATGTTCATTACACTGTATGTAATAGACCTAGAAATAAGAATGGAAGTACTGAAAATAGGTCACTGCTGTGTTCATATTTTAAGAGTTCTTTGTGGCATTTCTCCTGCCTGAGGAAAGCAAATCCACCTTTACTGGGAAACTGTACAAGTATGGGCAGATTAGGAGAAAGGAGAGCTAGAGCCTTACTATGAAATCTTCTCTAAATGTATATAGCTTTTTTTCCTGTGTACATCTGGAGTCTTTCTCCAGAAGCCCTGAAGCACTTTTTAAAATGTTCTGAATCAGAAAGTACTGAGGTTGACAAGGACTGGTTTATTAGTATTTATGATGTCTATAGGCTTTACCAGTACATTTAACTTAACCAGTGTAAGATCTATACAGATACACAAATTATGTATCTGGTGCATCTTTGACTCAGAGAATCTTCTTATAGTTACCATTTGTTATATTTTCTTACATTATACGAAGAGCTGCTTTTAGTCGCCCAGTGAAGGGAATAGAAGGAAAGAAATGCTGCTTATGATGAAGACTGTTTTATTCAATGCTTTTAGTTGGGGGCAGGATGGAAGTGAATAGTGTAAGATTACCATTGAATGCTACAGGGAGAATACCGCCATTGTGTCAGTTTAGATGAGTATCTCAAAATAAATACAGACTCTGTCATGGGTTTGTCCTCTAGGTAAAAAAGTAATGGAAATCTTGTTTAACAAGTTCGGCAAAAGGCACACCTAAAGTTTAATTATGTCTTCAGATGCATGGGTGCAGTTCTTAGTAAAGAGTTTTGCCCAACTACCAGAGAACAGACTTTGGACTTTTGATTTTTTTTTTTTTTTTTATACTTGGATCATAGCTGATCAATAATTAGTCAGTACGTAGTTTGGGGAAAAGAATCTTTTGGCCTTACTAAACAGCTATCCCCAGCCATAGCTTTCCCTGCCACATGTATGCATGAGAGAGAGCAAGAGATCATCCACCAATTTATAATTTCTGCCAATCTCCTCCTTCCTCTTGCCCCCTCCAAAAGTCAATCTACCAAAAAATCGGGGAGGGGTGAAGGGGAGATGAAACAGTGCCTGTGGTATTTACCCGAGGGATTTTTCATTGATGTTTCTTGGAGCTGTGAATCTTGGATGGGGTCTGAATTGTGCTACCAAAATTTGCACCACTGAATGAGGCAGCGGGAGAACTCTCTGGCCCTGGAGGCAGGCAGACAGGGACCATGTTGTTCCTTCATCTCTCTTACTCGCTGCTTTCTCAGCAGAACACAGTTCCTTAATAGACCAACTGCTTATTCTTTTTGTGCACAGAGAAGAAAACATACAGAATGCCTGCTGGACAATACATTAAGTTACGTTAACAACTGCCCACAGCACTTAAAGGCAAGGTAGGAACATGCAACAGGCCTGCAAAATATCTGCTCAGCACAAACCACAGGCAGAAAATGCTTGCCATCACCCTACTTAAAAACAAAACAAGTCCTGTTAATTCAAGTGTCACAAGAACTGCAATGTGGCAAACAAAAACAACGAAAGGAACAAGGAGTAATTTGGATTTTAACAGTACTGGGGAATGTATGGGAAAAAATGCCCAGAGATGTTCTGAAAAAAGCAAGAAAATCCCACGTTATAGAGTAAGTTTAAAAAAATAAAAGTTGGCTGAGCCATGCCAGCAGTGGCTTCTCTTCATGTTCACAGGATTAAACCAGCAAGGGCTGATATTTCTTCCCACGTTTTTCAGTACTACAAGAAACACTACTGTGCTTTGCTCACCAGCCTGCTTTTGGCTGGGGCCAACCTTCAAAGCTTCAAAATATGATGAACCCCCTATTTCTAGAAGCCAAATTATACATCAGCAAAATAAAACAGCCTTTATTATGTAACAGGCAAACAGTAGAAACCCTGATTTATGAATTCAATGGAGAGACACTGGAAGCAACAAAATCAGGCCTTCTATTCATGTTCCACTATCCTGGCAACTTTTTTTTTCCACCTAATTATTTTTCCTTGACATAGGTTCATGAGTGTGGAGAGGATGGGTATCTCAAGCATGGCAAATATCATGAAACTCAATGTAAAAGAATGTTGTGCTCTGGCATAAAGTTTTGATGTGAAGACTGAGGTTTGTTTAATTCTGGGGGGAAGAGTGGTCAGCATCTTCCCTTTGTGAGCCCGTTATGACCTATGCAAATTTGCTTGCACCCTCATCCAGGAAAAATCTCACCAGGCTATACTAAAAGGAGTTTCCCTGTACCAGTGCACAGCAATGAGAAAGATGGACAAGTTGTTCCTAAATGTTCTATGAAATAACCATGGAAGAGACAATTTAATCCATCTTCTTCTTCCAAGACAGATAAATCACAACTGTCACTTTTGACAAATGCTTGGATAATCTGCTCTAGAAGACCTCTGCTAGTGGAAATTCAGTGTTCTTCCAAGTCTTCTCGTTTTGACCAACTTTTTTCTTTTTGGACAGATACAGCATTTGAGCTGAGGCCTTGCCAAGGCTGAGAAGAAAGGTAACTTAATGCCTGACAAAGCCACGCAAACAGGACTATAGCCTGTGCAAAAATTGCCTTTTTTCCCAGAAGGGTTGAGATCATCTGTTCAGCTTGATATTTGCTGTAACTCCGGGAACCGCTGTTCCTCATTCAGTGTTTGTGCTCACGATTGTTCCTGCCTTTTGTGACGTTGCCCTTGGGTTACCAATATGAGAAACCCCAGAACTTCAGCAAAAGGCTAGTGTGTGAAAACAGAGAAGTTTGGTGTCACCAAGGAGGAGGAAATGCATACTGGGCGAATCTTAAAATAAATAATTACGCATTTGTGTGAGGGTCTGGTGATCCACTAGACTGTGAATTTCTTGAACAAAGACTTTGTCTGTGTTACCTGGGTGCACTGCTGCTATTCCATGCATAATGCAGAGAGTTCTGTCCCGCAAAAGAAGATCTGGCCAATATCATGAACAGCTCAGTGTAGGCACTTGCTGGGTGTGGCAGTACAGAGAAGTGAGAAAAACAGGTGCAATACAGTACTTAATCTTAGTAGCATGTATGGTTTTTTTAAGCTGTAGTGGATGGAGATAGAGACATCTTTCAGTGAACCCAGAACACTAGAAAAGATTTCTCTTGAGCTACAGTGCCAGAGGTGCGTGGTTTTGCCATGAGAAGATCTGAATTCTCTTTCTCTTGTTCGAGTGAAATTTTCAGATGAAATTTGCAAATTATGAGCATTCTTGAGTATTCTGACTCCAACTATAACAGCCTGTGCTGGGTCAGGGCCTCAAAATGAGCAGCACAGAATGAGGGAGCAGGAAGTAGAGCACAGTGAAAATAACGTTGGAGGGTGAGCTAGATACCGTATGTTAAAGGCAGCGAAGGGCTCTCAGGAACGCTCACCTTCAGCTCTCTAGCACAGAAAGAGAGTATTTGAAGAAGTAACAGCCAACATATTTCAGATTGCTGAAAGGGAACAAATACGACTGGGCGTGCTTAATGTCAAGGACCTTGCTGTTGTCACAACCTGTTGGTGATGCAGGTTCTTTTGTAAGTAGCAGGCATTTCTGTGAATTAGGACAACGTCTAGGCTCCAGCTCCTTAGGATACAATCTATAGAGGGTTTTAAGTCTTATGGCTTTGGCTGTAAACTGGAGCTTGGCTGAGTGTATTACTGAGTGTTTATACCTTTCCCTGAGGCATCTGCCCTTCAGGCAGGCTATGATAAAAATGGGCAGTTGTTCGCTCCAGTGTGGCACTTTGCAGCTGCTGCTGGCTGTTTCCCTGTGTGCTCCCTCCTCTAAAGTTTTTGCCACAGTGCGTCTGGGAGTACTGCTACAAAAAGAGGGTCAAGAAAATCTGTTATTAGGAAGAATATATCCAAAGTGACAATCTGCCCCAGAAGCTGTTTTCTGCATTTGTTTTTGCAGCACTCAGAAAGTTGTTTATGCCACCAGCAGCTAGTATGGTCACTTAAACAGGTCTTGCTAAAGCAGTGGTATGAACTGTTAAATTATCTAAAAAGAGCAAACCAGTGTTGGGTTGGTTTTTTTTGAAGATTAGATTGAAGGAGCAGGAGAAAGCTCTCTCCTGTGGTTGTCTCCTTTTGTTTCTAGTTTTAATATTTAATGAACATGTGATATTGTTTTAAGCTAGTCCTGATGGTCTTGTGCAGTTAATATTTAAAGCAGATGGCTGCAGTACTTTAAGAAGATGGTTGCTATAGAAACACAGCACTGAAAGCAATAGTTTCTCTAATGCATGGTCTCCTCACTAAACATTTTAAAGACTCTTGATCTGCGTGTAGCAGGGCCGAAGAGGACTTACCAAGAAATGGAAAAGAAAGATAGTATGGCTCTGTGGAGTATTCAGCTGGGGTCCACTTAAACCTAGCTGGATAGCTAACATTTTTGTGGCTCGCTAAAGAGCTGCTTGAAACAACATGAAACATGAGAAAAGAGATAAGCAAAAATATTGATGGAGGAGAGGACTGTGGGCAGGAGACAGATCATTTCAGTTATCTTTTTTTGGAAGGTGAGCTGGACTCAAACATTACTACAAACAAATTTAAAAGCACAAAACACCCTCAAACAGTTAGCTAATACACCCAAATATTTACTTTGCAATCCTCAGGCTTTTTGTTTACTTCATCGTTGCATGTCTAGCATTGCCTGTCAACACACTTGTTGCAGCCTAATGCATGGGGAAGGACACTTCATGTACTTTCAGGGATTTGGGCTTTTTATTACTGCTTCTAGTTTTCTTTATTCTGCCGTAACTGTTTTAACCTGAAATTACCTAAATTCCTCTGCATGTGCCAAAGAATTTTATAGACTATGACACAGACTTTAGAAATCCTTTTAAGATGTTAATTATATATATGAATATGAGTTTACACTAAATCAGGATATTCATGGGGGTAAATAGCAGTGTTTTTGGAAGGGTTACTGGTTCTCCTGTGCAGAACTGGGCAGGAAAGTGCTGCCTCATCTGCCTGCATCTCTCCCTCCAGGGGATTAAGAAGTTGTTTTCAGCAGTCACAGAGGACAAGTACACAGAGATAGTGGTTGTAGAACCGTAGAAACTATGAAGCAAAGAAGGTTTCAAAGCAACAGTAACCTGATGTAAAGATAGCACTTGTGAGAAATAGCCATCCTTTCATAAAATCTGGGCATCCTGCTGGAACTCATATCTTGCGGTATAGCTACCAACAGTGCTGACCTGGACTAGGTTCAGAGGGAACTGGAGACAATCTGGGCATTTTCTTTGCTTCATCCTTTCTCTTGTTTCTTTCTGTTCTCCTAAACTCAGCAGGTGTTTGTGCTTGCATGTTTTGCTTCCCTTTGTGCTTTAAAACACCCAAGCTGGGCAGGTCCGGTTGCAGGGTTTGCCTCTTTTATAAAGCTGAACACATCATCATTTAAATAAAAAGAAAGAAGGGAAAAAAGCTGTGAGGAACACTCAACTAATAGGGTTTTCCTCTGCCCCGATACTGAATTTGCTTCATCGGTTCCTGTTTCTGTATGGTCATATCTGATTCTGCTATGGGCTTTTTCTATGACTTAAAACTTTCAGAGGAGGAAACCCACAGAGAATCTAAAACGCCTCCCACCTTTCTGCTTTGTCACTATGGTCCTCGCCACTGTCATTCTTTACACACCAGTCAAAGTACATCTTGCCAACTTTGCCGTGCCCCTTATTTTCTTTCCTAGGAAACATTCAAATACTATACCTCATCTCACTTGTGAGGCTTAGCCTGCCTCATTCCTGGTTGTGTTTTTCTCTCTCTCACCCCTGCGAAGTATTACTGTGAGCAGCACTGCCCACAGCTTTAGAAGTTTAGCAAGTTTAAAAGTCAGAGGTATTCCCTGCCCTGCGTTGCATATTGTCTGCTTTGGTTTACTGCTGTGCTATGAATACATCTAGAGCTATAGACAAATACTCTGCAACAAATATCAAGCCCTTATTCATGAAGCTCACTGTTTTAGATAATTCTTCAGTACAGCATTCACGTTCTGTGGATGAGGAAGTTCACCCTCAGATGTACTCCACGTGCACTTACACATACACTAACCACACAGGCACAGCACACAGTACAGACGCAGTATCTCTGTCTCTGTTTTCATAAAGGGAATATTTTTAGGCATGACAGATATTATGAAGGAACTCTGCCCAGCTGCATTCGGGATGGATGGGGCAGGCTATTTTAGGTTATTACATAGCAGTTCTCAAAAAAAGAAAGCTTTGTAGCATGCAGGCAAAAGCTTAGCAGGGAAATCTGTCCCTCAGACACCAGCAAAAGGAGCCCTAGGGGAACAGGTAACCCTGTGGTCTATGTGTAGATTTAGCTCTGGACCCACTTGATGGCCTCAGGAGGGCTTGCTTGATGCATGAGCACCTGTTTCCAGTCCTAGCCTTTGATTGCTGCTCCATGTAGGATTGTAGTCACTGCACCGAGAAGCTTTTTTCCCCTTTTCCTTTCATTAAATATAGGCCTGAACATGAGTGCTTTTCCACAGTGATTATTAGTTAATCTCACAAATAATGTCATTGACTGCAGTGAGATCACATGTGGTTTTAACAGCATCCATGTAAGAAACTCGCAATATAGCCCTTTGTGAAGAAACAGATAACAGTGAGGGGAATCAAAAGCACGTTATATATCTTTACAGTATCTAACAGGAATGCCCTAGCTCAGCTGAGGTCTGAAGACATTGCTGTGGTACATAAATAGCACATAAATATTTTTTCTGTATAATCTGTTAATTAGTTGCAAGTGCAAATACTGGGTAGAGGTGCAAAACTCAGGACCCCACCAAGTGAGACAGTGTAAAGTTGAGAAAATCCTTAGACCCTAGAGCTTTCAAATACTGCTTTTATGATAGAATACAAAAGTCAGAAGAGGCAGAGCGCTCTTTGTAGGATGATAACAACGGAACAAAACAACCCCAGGCTTACCACTGCTTGCTGTAGCAACATTTTGCCACTTCTGTGGTGCAGTGGCTTATCGTTCACACGAGCAGAAGCAGTAAAAAGTGTCTGGTGATGACAACCTCTGGGAGCACTGCTGTTGCAATTATCTCATAGCACTATCTACGTTAGTCCTAAAGGGCTGGAAATCTTTTACATTGATGCAGTCGTAATTAAATGTGATCCCATTGCAGTCAGTGGAGCTATTTGTGGAATTAACTAATCACTGATATGAGTAAGGGGCTCATAAGTCAGTCAGTAGTTACTGAGGGAAACCTCTATGGGTTAAACTGAAAGCTGTTGAGAAATGTTGATATTTAAATGGCAGACACAGTAGCTCATGAACACGGGGAACAAGAAACTCTGCTTCTAACATTTCCTGGCATATGACAGTTTAGATAAAGGGATTACTCTAAACAAAATTCTCAGTCTCAAGTATGTTCATAGCTTTAATTAGACCAAACGTAGATGGAAATTTACAGTCTGCTTAACCTTCTATTTAAATCTCTCTGATATGTTCCCTTTGCACACCTGTTTGAAATAAAGTGTGAGTGGAAAGAATAATCTCGTGGTGCTCTTTCGGGCTTTCATTGTACAAGACAGGTGGCTGTGTCTGGGTACATGGTCGAAGTTACTTAGTACTTAGAGTAATTTTTTTACTAGACAATTGGGATCTGTGTTTGTACAATGCTTGTTAGTGGGTGCAATGAGCAATGACGAGACAGGGGCTACAAGGGGATACTGTAACCTAAGTAGTGTGAAGACTCTCCGCTAAAGAAGTCTCATAAGTTGCCACGATAACACACAACCAATATGTAATCCTGAACCAGTTGGTCTGTAGATCATATTTTCTTGAGTAAAAATACACAGTTCACTCTTCTAAACCCACAAATTTGAATGTTACAAGCTAAGGAGGTGACTTCTGAGAGGCAGGACCTACCCTTGTAGGTAAAAGTGTGAATATCAAGTTTTTAAAAGTGATTTCACAGTAATTTTGCAACACACTCGGTGTTTGCTAAAGCGAGTCTTCTATTTGTTTAATCTTGAAAAAAAAATATGTATGGGGGCTGAACATCCTTACTACAAAATAAAAATTCACCACTGTGTGGTAAAGTTAAAGGCCTGAAATGGCATCCGACAGATTATGGCATTGCGAGGACTGCACAGCTGTACCCACCACACCTACCAGCCTGACCGAGGAGACCACAACCTGCGAGCTGTGTTCTAAATTACAGGCATTGCATATATGCTGACACTCTTTTTATACATAAATTCTAAAAAGGTCTTCTCACAAGAAGGTGTAACCACATGAGAAGACTCTTGATTTATTAAAAAAAAAAAAGCACACTCCTTAAACACCCCTGCTGCAACCCCATAAAAATGATGGTTTTTGCAAGTTAATCCTAAACCTGTTGAAGTGACTGAAACAAATCGGATTTCACTTATCTTGAGATCAAATTAAGTTTATTTAAGTGAATGCTGCCCAAGCATAAGGATGTGAAGAACTGCATTGACTTTTCATTAGAAAGCTCCCATTAAAATCCCACCTGAACTGTGTCTGTGATGAGGGAGGTAAGCCCACCAACCTTTGGGATCAAAGTTTCTGATTATTTCTGTTTTAGCAGCAAGCTTGCCTGGATGCTGAGTATTCTCTTTTCTTTGCCCGCTGACTTCCCTTCTCCCCCTTCTCCCTCCCCATTATTTACTCTGTTCTTTTCCTATCAGTACGTGCCACTGTACTGTACATTGTGCAGTTACATTACCATTTATCTGATGGAGCTGAAAGCCTAGATCTTTCTCTGTAACTTTTGTGAGCCAAACTTTAAAAGCTTCTCCCTCTCCTCCCCCTCCCAGATCCCTTCAGGGAAGAAGCAGTATGAACACGAATACGCACAGATCTCTCAAGAATACAAATTATGTTCTGAACAGAAAGTTGGCTCATGCATGTCAATTGCTTGTTATAAAGAATAAAATGTTCACCTATAGTTAACCTTTAGAGGGAATGGAAAAAATAAAGTTATTGCTTGCTATATGCTATTTACTAAAGTGGCAACTGGCAGGATGAACTGTAGAGGGGAAAAAAAAGTTACTCTAGAGGATTCTGGGAGAGTAATTTTGAGCTGGCGGGGAGAGAGAAAGTCTCACAGCAAAAGACAAAATTGATTTGTTGCCAGGGTGTGCAACATGGGAAGAAGAGACATGCTCAGCAGTGGTGCTTAATTGTCCTTTTTATACTCTCTGCACTGTTTGTATTCAGGCAAAAAAAAAAAAGCCCAGTCCTGAGTCAACTAATGCAAACATGGAGGAGTTTTGGCCTGCCTATTCTGATGGCCCCGCTTAAAATCATTGCTTACCTGGTTTAATAAAACACTTGTGGTTTTGGTCACTAGGAGATGTGCCATGGATTATTTACTTCAGAGAAAGCTCGTTTCTGACGTATGTATTAGTACGTGCCTTTTCAAAAAGCTTTTGCTTTTTCGTTGAAGGGGATCCCTCACCTTCGTATTAATGCAAGTAGCATTTGAGGCTTGCTTTATTTATTTATTGTGGATTTTTGCCCTCTATTGCGAGTTCTCAAAGCAGTAATATCTTCAGGATAAGACTGCATTGGCCTGTAGTGGCGCAACTGTAAATCTGCCACTCTCGTTAGATAGGATTAGCATACTCCATGACTTATTAATGTAAACATCTGGAAAAGTAATAATTAGGAGGGCAGGGGGAATAAAAATTGCATGGCCAGTGTTAAAAGTATCAGAGCTGTTGGACGAGGTAGTGAAAAATGCTGCCAACAGAAATCAGGTAAACGTTTTTTGTGAAGATCCATAAATAGAGTACCTAAGTTTGAAACTTTTTTTGAATCATGTTCATGAGAAACTGGACCTCACTGCATTCTCCCCTTGATTTGAACCCATGCCACTCTATAGTGTCAGGCAGAACAGACTCACACCCTTCACACTCAAGTGTTGTGCTGTAGACCTCTTCATATATGGGAAGACCCAAAACATCCACTACAGTTTAGTGGATAAAATAAGCCTCTTAAGGCACACAATAAGCTACAAGTGAATAGTGATTTTAACTTTTTTTTTTTTTTTTTTTTAAGAATAGAAATATTTGCTTGGTATCTCTCTGGTGTCTGTGTACAGGTGTAAAGTCTGGCTTAGTAACAGAAGCCAGAGGCTTCTCTGTTCACAGTTCATACCCAAGTGGGAAGTTGACATGGGAGATTATTAAGTAGTCTGGATCCTGGTCTAGTGATGTGTGCCTGAAAAGGCACAAGGAGTAGTTCAGTCTCACACTTGCTCCAGACACTCACATTCCTGAGAGAGAGAGGCTGGTGCGTAACTGTAATATTACCCATGGCGATGGTCAGGTGATGGGGATGTGGCTGGGGTTGCTTGGATCTTTCTTTATATTACTCTTGAATTATGGTCACCCTCTGGAGGTGAAAGCAGATCTCTTGAGCCAGTCATCCAGCCAGACCACTGGGATATCAAGGGATGCAGGAACTGTAATAAGTCATTCCTAGTTTGTTTGGGGTGGAAGGTGTTAAACAAGGGCATTTCCTTCTTCGGGAAATGGGTACTTGCAATAGAAAGTTATTTTTAGTCGCTCTGTGCTCCAGGAGTTGATATGTAGAGCCCTGACCTGTCTGCTGATAACATATTACCTCATTTGCAGCTCCACTGTTGACGTGCGCTCCACTATGTCCTTGCATGAACCAGGCAGGCACCATGTGGTACAGTTGTCATGGAATTGTTTGAAGGATTAAACTGCAGCAACGAGGATTCTGGCTGTTCAAACAGACGCAGAAACCCGAAATAAACTCTCAACACCAACGAATCTTAGCAGTATTGCACGAGGGGACAGGCTTACGTCTGTATTGTACCAGAAATATCTGGAACGGTACCGTTTCACAGCAGCGTAGGTAACACAGTCTCATTGTGCTAATGCCGTTGTTCAGACCTTGCACCAAAACCCAGCCCGTATGGCTCTGCTGAAATCCGTGGAGCTAGCCCAATCTAAAGCAGCATGACATCTGCCCTTGTCTCTTCCATTTCTTGCAAAATTACCAGATTTTTTTTTTGGCCAAACCAAACAGGGCGTCTTCGGCAAGTGTTCAGTCTCCTTAGAAAGCTGGTCACGAACGGTCAACAACTACCCAACAGACTCCCTTCCTCCTCTCCTCCAGGCTTTCACTGCTGCCAGCGCAGCGCCACATCCATCTGGGCAGCCAGACGAGTCGCTCCCTTCAGAGGTGGCCCCGTTGCCTTTCCATGAACTGGCGTGGCAGCGTGCCGATCGGCTGGAAGCCTTCCGCCAGGAGTACACACGTCACCTCTGTGGCACGCTCGACATCCCTGGCCCGAGGCCCATGGCCTGCAATCCCCAGTCAATGCGCAAACTAGGTTTGTCGCCCAGCTGACAGTGTAGTGACCTTACTCCGTGACACGGATTCGGTTCCACGGGTCACAGGAAAGGTATCGTAGAAGCCATTTGATCGTTTTGAATGGGATGTTCCTAGCAGCTATTACGAACTAGCTAGGTGGGTAAATTCATCCTCACGTGTATTTTTGCCTATGTAGTCAGTAGAGACCTTTCATCTTGTCCATCGTCATTACCGTTTCGTCACACCACACTAGCTCTAGAAGTAGATGAGCAACAATCTTCATTCACAGAAAGCCAAACTTCACATGTGATTTCGTTAGTGACATGGCTTTAAAAGGAAGAGAACAGAAAGTCTTATTTCTTTATTGTCTCCTTTCTTGGCTATGTAAACTTTATTTCACCTCTCGTTTGCTCTGTTCACTTTCTACAAGCTGAAAAGCACCACTGCTTTATTTCAAAACTTGCTTTCGTAAGCTTGCTTTTCCACTGTATCCAGAACCTCTTTTTTCATATCTAGCCTTCCCCACTTCACATTGTCACTCATCTATTCTTGCCCTCCTTTAAGATCCTTCCTTTTATCTCACTGCTTTTTTTCCCATGCCCAAAGAAGGCCAGACATCCGATTTCTCTAATCTAACCAGGGTCTGCATCTGTATCTGGATACATACAGCACGCTCCTTACTTCTTTGCAGCCTGCTTGCTCCCAAAGCACCTACACGTTTTCTGCTCGAGTGACTACCTTGCTTCCCTTCACATCCTTCAAACTTCCATCTTCAGTTCCCACCACGAAACTTTGCAACTCCCTTCAGCGGTTTGCAAAACCGTTCCCTTCCTAAATTAAAAATAGGAAGGGACTTCCTCTAACTTGTTCCCAGGTTCCAGTGCCTTTTGATTCTGAGACTTTCCAGCCTTTCGCCTGTGCGTCACTTTAATGTATGTGAAATTGTTCTCTGGGTAAACTTGTTTACTGGCACAAAATTCCTACCCTGCAGTTGCATGACTTAACATGCATTAAAACAACCCAGAATTTTTCTAAACTGCACCACCTCTCTGCCCTGCCCCATTCTGAAGCATTGCTCTAGGTGTACTGTCAAACACTGCTGATTTGCTTTCCCCTAAACATCAGTTACCAAGTTTCTCTCCATAGAAGACAAGAAAGCTATTATTCCAAAGTACTGTCCTCTAGCCAAATTACAGTAGGTCTACTGCTTGAAAAAGGCTTGCTTGATTTTACTCCTTACCTTCTCACCTCTCTCTGTGAACCCAGACAGTGAGTGTCTTCCATGAACCCATTCCAGTTGCCTCCAGAGGAGCTCCTCACATAATCACCACTGATCTTGCGGGGTCCAGGAGTCAACTGCTGGCCAGGCTTGTTTAATAATTACTCTTCTCTATTGTCTCCTCTCCACTTCCAGTTACAGATAGTGTTCCCTGAAGTCCTCTGACTTGTGGTGAAGGTGGTATGTCTGACAGCTTTCTGCTCTTTGGTTGAAGAGATTTCCCTGACCCATTAATACCAGCGACCATTCTGCTCACTACCACCAGCTACTGCCATCATACGTCCCTTTCATAACAGAAAAATACAGAGTAAACTAGTTTCCCAGCAAAATGAATAATACTTGATGATACAGTGCATATGTGGCTGTCCATCCCTCACAAAGAGAGTCTGAGTCAACTGGCTGGTTTCAGCCATGTGTGATAGATTTAGTGCTCCAACTGTTGTGAAAATCGGAAGCTGGGTAAAGGAGAAAAACCCTGTAAACATCCCAAGTGAGGGAACAACAAATGCATAACTTCATATGTCATTATAACGCCAGAGAGCCCACATGGGAGAGAGCCCTTATATGCGTTCCAGCTGCAGGAAAAGCTTCTGCTGAAGCTCACGGTTGCCCAAGAAAAGCAAACCCACGGGACTTGCAGGTTTCCTGAGGCTTGCTGCTCCCAGAACTACCTGTTTGGAAAGCATGACATGGGTCCCCAATCAGGAATAGTTCCCGCTCCAGTCAGAATCATTTAGCATTTGCATTTCAGTTCAGGAGTAAAAAATATGAGTTCACAGCATTGTGTTCTTAAACCTCAAAATACAAGTAACAGTACTGAAACCCCTTGTGTGACTGCATGGCCTGGAAAAATGTTATTTCTTAAGTTGGTGTTCGGGTCTAAAAAGCTCTGTAAGTAATTCAGGGTAATGATAGGTATGTACCAATTCTGGAGGAATCATCAACCTGTTTGGGTTACTGATGTACTGACTCTCATCTCATAGCACTTCTCCAGCGATGAATTTGTTGTATAACCTGCTCACTGCAGAATAACCTAGTCCAATGGAATGGAGGTAGAGCTTTAGAAGATCTTAATAAAGGTATTTATTCAGTAGAAACTGCAGTACAAACTGTGAGGTTTTGAGGAAGTCTCAGACTACATAGTATTCATACAGACATAACTACCATAAAAGGCAAGAAAATAATTATTTCAGACAATGCTAAAGTGATTTAGAATAACCTATGCAAGGCGGGGCGGGGGGAAAGGAAAGCACGTGGCTGAAAACACTCGGGAATATTCTGGCTTGCACACAGTGTCACGCTCACCACTAATACAGTTACTCACATTTCTATATATAGCTCTGTGTATCCCAGAGATTGTCAAGGTGTTCTGCATAGCTTATATAAATAAAACCCCAACATGTAAAGATCACTCCTTTCACTCCCTGCCCTCTCCTTACTCTGAACAAAAAAGTAGTTAACTATTTCAGAGGAAGACAGATTTTTGTGCCTGTAAATCAAGCTGCTTTGTCTTTCTGTGTTGAAGGTTTGGTGCTAACATAAGGGGAAGGTGGTTTTACATATGGAAATATGACCCCTACTTCCTGCAGCATTTGGCTTTTCCTCGCTTAGCAAGAGAGGTCCAGTAGCATGGCTCAAGGCGGAATTGCTCCTGCACTTTTCTTTTTTTGCGTTAACTCTTTGACCTCAGCTTCATAAGGCTGATTCTGGCGACTGTCCACATATTGACAGGATCTCACGGAGGTCAGCGGCAGTTCCCCAAACTACGTATGGGACTGCTGATCGAGTGCCAGAGGCAGGCATTTTGGAGAGCTGGCTACCAGGACACCAGCAGTACGCAGCAGAGCTCAGGTGCCTTGCAGGAGAGTTGCATTTGAAAGCATCTGAACCACGTGTACAGTGGTCACCAGTATGAAACCGGGTAAAACAGGCCCTAAGGACCGTCTCTCCAGAGGCATTTAGATGTCTAGAGAGTCAGATAGGTACTTTTGTAATTCCCATGAAGTTTCTAATTACCTTAACTACCAGAATGATTCTGTAAATCCCCAGGAGGTGCCCACCTGCTTGACTATGTGCTTAAACACCATTGCAGGTTTTGGCTCATCTTTTGCTCATTTCTTCAGTCTCGTAGTCCAGTTTTGTTACGGTTGCCCGAGCAGTTGCTGGGAAGAACAACGTCCACCAGCCACCCGGAGGGTGGGCCCTGTGACACACCGTTGTCCCTTCCTTGCCTTGGCAGGAATAAACATGGCTTCCCCTCCGTATCCCTGTGCTCTGCAGGCGCTGGACCAGCAGCCGGGCTGCGCGTGGAGTGGAGAGCTGCTTCCTCAGCATGTTCCCGATCGGGCAGCTGCTCAGGCCCAGCGAGGAGGCTGCCTCCAAAGCACGTGGACGTGCATGCAGCTTTTTCCAGCACAGCAAAGCTGTGCCTCTCCAAGTCTGGAGATCAAGGTCCTCACAAGGAGCCAACTTCTTTCTCCCGTGGGGATTTGTCCAGTCTGCCTACAGGAAAACTCTTACGCGCTTGAAAGTTTCACAGCAATTATTCCCAAGTTTAGACAACAATGAACACACATGCAGCAGAATAACAGCGACAGCAGTTTCTCAGTGTTTTATGTACGCACAGAGCTCGTGTTAGTCACGTACAACAGCTAGATACAAATCCAGCCTGTTGCTTCGTGATCTCCGATAAGTGTGGAAATCGTTCTGTTGCCTGCTTTGTAGCAGTCACCTCACCATTGCGCTCTTCTCCTGCATTTGCTAGTTTTCCCCATTGCACGACCCGGTTAGCTATTTTTCCTGAATTAAAGCTACTCCCATTCCTTGCATGTTTCCGTGATTACACTATGATTATCTATGATGTAATGAAGAGCTCTGCCCATTTGGCATCGTGCATGCTTTCTGGAGTAACACGGCACTCTGCACTCCTACTTGGTGCCTTCTGGTTTCCAAGCAAGGCCGTGGGAGGACAGACGCTCAGCTGAGCAGCTGAACCCAAAGGGTTTCCTCACCATGACCTAAACTCCTTGGCTTCACAGAAAATCTGCTTATTCTCATATCGAATACCCAAAGTACTTTTGGGACAATGGAAACAGAACTCTTACGCTTCAGCATATTTCCTCCTTTTTCAGTATAATTAAAAGTTGTCTGGAATGCCCACCACCTTTCCCCGTACACCCCCTCTTGCACGACTTCCTCCTGGCTTGTACCTTCCCAGCAACACAGGCAGCCATCAGGGTCGGGGGTAAGAAAGGGACAACCACACTTGGTATTTTCTTCAGACAAAACTGTTCTTGAAGTGCTCTTTCCTTAGCACGTTCTTATTGTTGTCCATAAAATAATGAAAGGAAAAACGTGCCTATGTTAACTTGTTGAGGGAAGGAAGCGGGGCAGGAGGCTTGTAGTTAATTAGTCATTTTGTGAACGTTTGTGCAAGGACAGAGTCTGCTGCCAAACAGCATCTCAATTAGTGTGTTCCTGTGGGCAGAGCTTGCTTGGGCTGATCTGTGGCTTACAAAGGTGGCAGAGGGAGAAGACGCAGAAAGTATCCGTTCACTTCCCGCACCCCCCGCCTTTCGTGTTGCTGGGAGAGGAGTCTGGTACAGTGGGTGGTGTCTGACTGGGACCAGTGACCCAGTTCAGTAAACCTGGCTTGGCTTCTGTGGGCTTGGAGTGGGGCCGGGTGAAAGAGCAGGCTGGGACCCCACCAGACACAGAGCAAGAGGCTGTTTCTTTGTTAGGGAAGAGAGGTGAAATGTGAAGCACTAAGACAAGGACAAGGAAGGATCTGAGAAAGTGTAAGGGCACTGAGAAAAGACATGCAAGCCTAGCCAATTTTTGTCACTAAGCAGTATTTCTTTGAAAAGACCGGCGTATTTATCAATTTCTCCAAACTTGGAGCAGATATTGGGGGAGGGGTGCGGGGGGACACACACAAACTGAAGGAAAGGATTTTTTGCTTCAGAAAAAGTTCATGAATATTTTTTCCTGATGAAAACAAGGTGTACATCCAGGCTTCAGAGAACATAGAAAATTTTACCACACAGGATATTTTACCACACCAGATATTTTCAAGGTTTTGGCGGTTTTGTTACACAGCAAAACAGTGTTTTGCATCACTGAAACTCCCCGAGGAGCGCAGCAACATTTCTCGGCATGTTAATTGTCAGATAACGCAGCCGGTAGCTTCTGCTCAGGAGAGGAGGGTGGCAGTGAAGAGATTAAACTGATGATTCAATCAGGAGGCTCTCAGAAATCTGCCTAGTGACAACTTTTTTTTTTTTTTAAAGACTCAGGCTGTGTGGCAGAGTTACAAAGGAGGAGTCTTAATTAAAATTAGCAGGCAGATGAAGCATTTGAATGGGCATCTTTCAATTCTTTCCCCTTTCAGTTCACAGTAAACCCTCTTCTCCTTTTCTGTCTTTTCTCACAACAGCTTAAGTTTGCTTCAACAGTTTCACTTGTCCATTTTCTTTCCATCACAAAAAAAATTCCCTTAAATTATACTCTGTATAGAATGTGATGCAAATAACTTGCATTTCTATGATTCCTTTCAGCCAGGAGCCATTTAAGAGGCAGTTCTGCTTCTTATCAGCCTGCGAGTCACTCTCTATCCCCCGTTCCAGCTTGTGAAACAGGCACAGAAATTAACTTAGGGTCTGCATCACGATTAGCTTTTGCTGGGCGTCCATAACAGAAGTTACGTGTGGTTTATTTGCAAGTTTATCAGATCAGAACAGAAATGTTGTTCAGCTCTGGCTCCAGCTGCTTCTGTTTCTGACACCTGTTGACAGTTAGGGATAAAATTTCCTGTGCTAGGAAAAGCAAGCAAAAACTCAAACTGCGCAGATCATAAAGCTAAAATGAGCCCTTAAGCATTTTATATATATATATAATAAATATGCAAGATTCTACTGTTACTGACAAAAATCATGTCATACTACATCAGTTCAGAGTTAGGTGTTATAAATGAGGGTAATCAACAATTTAATTTGCACCCTCTGTTTCACTACCCATTAATCATCCAGAAGAGCAGGCAAAGTTCCATTGCATGCTTTTACCAGAGAAATGAAATGAGTTTGGGTTTTCTTATTTACAGTGTCACTTCCTTAAACCAAATTGTCCTGACAGAGCAGATGGCTAAAAATGCACGTACTCTTGAGTAAGTGACAACATTTAAAGGACAGACTGATGAAATTTATTTTCTGATTATCATCATCATACGGTTAAACAGAGAACAAAGCCAGGTAACTTGGCTTTTAAGTTTCTTTGCATTCCTGGATTTTGGAACAGCTTTCAGCTCAGTAACTTGCTATGTTTATACTTTGCCAGGCAGAGCAAGCCAGCTTGCTTCATTTCTTGCTAGGGTTTGGAATTAAAACGTAGATTGAAAGCAGATGGGGGTGTTTCTGCAGCAGCTGAATAGAAATACACAGAAATTGAGAAAATTCCTTTCCCCCTTCCCCCCCCCCCCCCGACAAAGTCAGCTATCATCTGACAAAGGAGTATTCTTCTGTGGACCACATAAAATTATCTGTCTAGTGAAGATCTGAATTTATGTGCTATCGGTGCTTTTTTTGAAGTGCTGGCGAGCCCTTTGGCCAGCAGCAGCCGCATTGCTCACAGAGCTGCTATTACAGAGGAGCAGGGCGACCTCTGTTCAGGAACTCCTTGAACACTTATTTCACATACAAAGAGAGGGGAAAAGAAAACAAGAAAATTACTGCCTAGATGGCCGGTACCTCATCGGCATTCAATCTAACCTGTTCTGTATTGGAGCAGCACAACAAAGGTGTCCTCCGGCATTAGAGGTTAGTAAGTACAGACAGCTGGTCTCCCCGTGGATCTGTCCCTGACACTGACCTTGCACAGGGAATCCCTCCCTCCTGTATCCTTAGATAAACTCCCATCGTCCCTGAAACTGGAATAACTGTGCCATCTCACAGTCACATTGCTTCTGCATCTGTCACGCATCATTGTGAACCACCTTTGTTTTCAGCGGCGAGTTTCAAGTCATTACCTGCCTAAAACAGGATTTATTCAATGTGTTAGTGACTCTGAGGGTTTTCTTAACCCAGACAGAGGAAGATTTCCTATATTTGCATTTTTCTTTTCTTCTCTATTAAATAAACATTTCATCAGATGATCATAAAAAAAAAAAATGTCATCCCATCCTTTCTTCCTCTAAAAAACCAGGAGTTTCAAATCTGAATGCTGATCTCTGCCATTCCACCCATGGTGGGTGCATTTTCCTTCTACAAACTCCAGATCCCCCCTACACTCTCTCCATCACTTTTTCTTACAGTCTTTCCAGTGGAATTGATCTCATCTGTGATACTATGTCTTTTTTCCTTCCCCCCGGGGAAAACATCCCCCCCAAACAGTTTCTGTCTGTTCTTTCCCTCCCTCCTTAAATGGTAACTTACCTTTTTGGAAAACAGAACTGCCTCCTCCTGTGATACTGTCCTTATCTCCTCCATGCACAACAAGAACAAGAATTTCTACTTCTTGAGAAAACACCCGTAAGCTCAAGGAGAGATAAGGTCAACTGTGACAAGGATTATGCATTTCTGTAACTCCATTTTCTCCTAATCTGGAAAGATTCCTATTTCATGTCTAAACTACAGAACTAGAGTTTACCCTTTCAAAAACAATAATCTTGATGCACCACTTGTATCACCTGCTACAAGGTGAAGACACTGCTCTTCATTATGACAGAGGTTTGTTTTTCTGGATTGCTAAAATGCCATTTAAAGCTAAGAAATAAGCCTTTTCCTTCACCCTTAAAGATAGCCAAGAAAAATCTTAACTCTGTTTTAAAATTGGGAAGAGGAAAAGAAAAAGGAATATAGAACTTTTTGTGTAAGACAAAAAGTGTAAGCATAAGATTTGCCTAGATTTTCTTCCTTCCTCAGCAGCTCTCAAATACAACTAACATTGAAAAGAAAACAATAAAAACAACCAACTGTGAGGACTGTGGAACTGAGGAAAGAAAGATTTCTGCCCATCCATTATTGATTCAGTTTCCCCGCTGTAAAACATTTTGCAATTCTATTTGTACAACAGACACTGATCATGGACCAAAGTCATATGGGATATGAAAATACATACCTTTCTGGGTATGGGGTGTCTTTTAGAAATATCCCTCTTATCTAAGACCTTGCAGTGTCACTTTGACTTCCCTGGGCTTTGAATCAAATGCTCAGATGTTGAATTGTCATGAGCAGAAATGCAGCAACACGGATGAGTGGGACTTTGGAATATGCATTCAGGAGCAACATCGTACAGGACAGGAAACTCTAATGCACCTACTTTGTGTATTTTAAAATCACCAAAATTTTAAGTGAAGAAACACAATTTCTCATTTGTCATCTGTGGTAACTTTAAGTAAGCTGTGTGTCATGGCTAAAACACAAATGAGAGACTGTGTAAATCTTCCCAGCAGATGATCTATTTGACAACATAACTTTGTCAAATGCACTTCCTAACTGTAACGCTGAAAGAGAAAGCTGATGATCTTTGCTCTTTGGACGTGTCAGGTCCTTAATATTATCTGTCTTCTTTTCTTCATTCAGATTACTATAAATCTATTTTTTTCCTTTGAGAAGATGAGAAATACAGAAACTAGATTTCAAAATTAAAGTAGTTGGTTGTTTTTTTTTAAAAAAAAAAAGCTCACAGAAGAGTTTCCCTTCGAGCAAAAAATACAAAGAATGCAAATAAACATTGTCAAGCAATGAAAGACTCGGTATTACAAAAGCAGAGCACTGGTGGATTTACTTGGGCATGACCAATATAAAAAATACCACCACTGACTACTCTTCCTGTTATTGAAAGCAGCACCTCTAAGTTACTAGAGTCTCTAATGTTTCTGTGTAAAATCTGGTCTCTGGTCTAGTCAATGCCAGTTTTCCTGTCCATTGCAATGGATGGAAAAGTTTATGGTCCTCTTTTACATGTATAGTATATGCAAATGAAAGTGTAAGTGAAGTAACAAATCACTTTGCACTTAAATTTAAATAGTTGTACCTAAAACTAAATATAAATGATGATAAGGCCACAAATGAGTACAAAAGTTAACAACAGATGTTACAGCTGTTCCCCTTTTCATTTTGCTTATTGAAAACCTGCTAAATGTCAAGTCAACAAAGGTCATTTAAGACTTAAAAGTATAGCTGTTTCTTTTACAATGTCTATAAATACTTCATCCCTGAACTTCTGGTCAGAAAAAAACCACCCTTTATCCTATACTATGTGCTCTACTCTTTGCCACGCCAAGCTGTACACGGTGCGTGGCCTGTGGCTACTGTTTTACAGACACACGAGCCGTGATTTGAACAGGCAGATGCACAGCCTCCCGCTTCTCATGTTAGGTCCCAAGTCTCCTAAGTACTCACGTGAAGAATCGTGCATAGAGATACAGACACAGTTCCTACCAGGTGCCCAAAGGGGAGCCAAAGGTGGGAGCAGCATTTTGCGAGCTGCATTCCCCAGGGATGGAAAAGGTGCTGGGGTTTGCCAGCAATGTCAGTCTGGGATGCGGTGGCAAGTCTGGCCACCCTGAATCCCTCAGGGAGAGTTACTGTTCAGTGTAACACATGCACTTGTTACCATCTTCATGTCTTTGCGTGTGATACGCAAATCTGAGCTTAAAAGATAATGTTGGCAGTACTTGCCTTAATTAATCGGGTTCTGTATATTATAAATATGTATCCATACCTTTAACAGAAGGAAGTAACAGTGAGTAATTGAAGTGCTTACAGAATGTGTTTCCTAAATTTTGCACATTGTTATGTATTGGTTACTGGAATTCCCTCTGAATCGGTATCTGCAGCAGTGACCTGTATGAGCAAAATAGCTGGTGAAGGCTGATGCCTTGCTTCAGCTGGAATGTAAAATGAAGACTAAGTAGTGTCACGTGCAAGCCCTGGTATCATTCAGTAACTCACTTCTCACTGCGGGGAGCGGGAGGGTTCTCCAGAGACAGCCTCAAAGAAGTAGCTTCATAAATCCCGCAGCTGGTATCTAGGGTCAAATGAGCATGTCTCCTGGTACCGGGCTAGATCAGAGGAGAGGATTTCAGTGCAAGTCGGCAGGATCAGGGAAACATACAGAGTTGCTCTGCTTTGGGAGATACAGAGGGTCATGTGGGCACGTTCCTGTAAAGACTGATTTGAATCAAAGTTTTTTCAGTTACTTGAAACGAGTGCCATAGTTGCAAAGCAAGAGCTTCAACTTTCAATTAAGAAGGAAGACTTTTCTCATCAGCCATATCTGGAGGAATTAGCTTGATTCTCCTGCCTTTTTGGGCCCTTGATCACTACTATAATTCTAAGCAACAGACAAATGGAGACTGCAGAAGATAAAATGCTGCAATCATTTCAGCCAGGATTTCATTACAGTCGTCCTTCTGACTCCTTTGCACACACAGGTATTCTGTGTGTATCCTTTTGCTGTTTTATAAACAAAAGCCTTTTATGACCAACAAAAATAGCGATAATTTTTAGTTCCACAGTCAGTGCAAACTATGTGGTAAGTTCCTAGCTGACCTAAGCAAGGGGGAAGCCTTCTGTAATAAAAACCCAACAAAGGTGACTGCCTGCCAGTCCCTGGGGACAGGCTAACCCCCAGTGGGTGCCGCAGGAGCATCCCGACAAGGGGAGACTTGAAGACCGGGTCAGTTGGCAATCCTTGGTAATTTCATCTCGAAAAACTACTGTCAGTGTTTGTACCCATCGGAGTGTTTAGCTCTAGTCTCTAACTGCTGCACTGCCTTCCTCCAACCTCACCTTCCCGCGGCTCTGCGGAGCGCATTCCCTGTCCCCATCCACTTCCTCTTGTTAACCTTGTCATGGAAAACCTCTGTGGAAAACTCTCTCTCTTCCTTGCTGCTATCTGAAGTACACCAATCTTTCCTCCAACACAAATATAAATATAAAGTTGTTGCTGCTGATGGCATATTTTAATCTTTTGTAGCAATTCCCTTTGTAATCCTGATCAAGCTTTTCAGTATTCGGTAGACGCAGGCTCTCCCCAGCAGGTCTCTTGTAAAAGGGACTGCAAATCCTTGAGCTTTGTATTGCCTTCCTCACAATCTAAAGCAATAGCAGTGCTTACTAGCATCTAGTTATTTGCATGATAGCCTGTTTGATCAAATCAGGATTTAAAACCTATCATCAAAGAAGTGTCTCTTACATCATGGAAGTTTTATTCTTTTGCAAGGCTGTGTACATTGTTAGAAAGCAGTTCCTCAGCCATCAGCCCACAATACCAGACTGGTTTTAGCATAATCTCAGGATCTTTTCTCGAACTCATTGGCAGCAGCACCGCTAGAGTTAAAGTGTCTTGTTTTCCTGTTTTAGCTTTAACATCTTTTTGCTGATTTCTGAGTATCTTGTTTTACAATGGCCTCCTTCAGGCGATAGAGTCCAGAGCAAAATTTAATCTTCAGAGAGCATAACAAAAGACATCAGCCTTAGTTACCAAAAGATCATTAAGTAGTAGCAGCTGTTTTTAAGACATTGAATTTTTTCAATGAAGCCAGAAAAAATAAAGCATAAAGTAAGACTTTGTGCTGCCTGATTACGTTGCGGTGTATGAGGAAGTGCAACAGGAGGAAAAAGAGCAAACAAATATTTAACATCAGAGTAGCCAGCATCCTGATTGTACAAGTCATCTGTCATAAGCTTCTGACAGCTCTGAAGACATCCCTGCCTCCACACCTCTGGGAACAAGGGCTGGGGCGGGGAGCTCAGGCAGGGGGAGGTCGGGAGCTGCTGGGATCCCCATTGGTTTCCGGGATGGGACTGAGGCCCTGTATCGCCTGCATGCCTCGGACCTGTGTGCCAGGCTTGAAGAGAGGAGCATGGTTTTGTTGGGACCAACCGGTGAAAGGACCTTAACAGTGCCAAAGGGAGAAGGTAGGGAACAGGATGGGCTGGGAGGCATCAGCACCCTGAACACAGACTGTAAACAGCTTCATGCCATAATTTCTATGAAGGATGTGGCGTGCTGCAGAGTTGATGCATAGCAGTATGGGAACACATATCCAGTTTCTAGTCCTCACTTGATTTACTTTAGTCCTCCACATGTTTTTTTTAAAGGTTAACTACAGGTACACCAGAATATTTTTTTCTGCCCATCTCATTTTTAGTTCTAATTTTAGGTGCAACTAACTTTTCAGAACATTTGTTTAATTACCAATACTTGTCATGGACTTTTAAGATCATTTTGGTTTGGGGAGCTGAGGCATGCTTCTGATTTATTACACATCAATTACACGCAAGCTTTTGTGAGCTAGATGAGGCTGTTAGGAAGAGTTGTTTGCCGGGGAGTGTAATGAGCAGATAAACTTTGCCATTCGTCATTGCCCCCACCCTTCCCACAGTAAAACTCTTAGCTCATTTTCTCATAATCAACCTGGCTGCCCCCTCAAATTGTTAACAAACCAAAAATAAAGTCTCCTTCAACAGTGGCATCCATGTGAACTTAAATGACTGCATTAGACATTTAGTACCCTGATAGTTGTCTCCTCTCTTCTCCCAACCCTCTTTGTTTTTTTTTAAAGGAAAAGCAGCTGTTTATTGCCCCCAAAGGCTGTATAGAAGTAATACTACCAAGCGCAGACTGTGTTGCATTTTCTTCTGAGCAAAATTGGTTGCATATGTCAGAGCTTAATGCCTGTCATCCCTGCTTTAGCCCCAAACCCTGTTGCCTCACTGATGTGTTTTAGGGGAGGGGGGGTGGAAGAAGGAGCGAAGGTTTGTGTTGGCAGGAAAAGCGGTGACTGTGCTGCACAATCACGCTTCATGTACAAGGACACACATGAACTTACGGGAACTCAACTAGCACAATGCAAGGCGTTCATCCCTTCACCTGCATTCCTGAGCTCAAGACCACCACAGCTGTGAGACTTCTGGCTGAAGGACTAGCCTGGCAAACACTTCACATAACCTTGCCAGCTAAGAGCAGTTCTGCAGGACTTGTGGGATCAGGTCCTAGCTGCTGGAGGCGTGGATTTAAATAACAAAAAGTCACCTGAGCCTTTTGACGAGACCTCACCTGCCACCCTTCCAAGGAAGAGTGAAGAGAGGCATTTAAAATGCTTCCATTAATTTTCACCATCTGTATTAACGATGTTTACTTAAGCTGAAATAAGTCTCAGCTATGATTTATGAGTTTCATTCAAAGTAGTCCCATATCTTAGATTTGTCTTTAGTTGCCAGCTTTCTAAGTCCAGTTGAGTGTGTACTTTACAATGGTGAGCTTTTCATCCACACTGCTTCTTTGTGCACTAAGAGCGTGACTGTGGTGTGGACAGACAATAATCAATTAGTGAAACGGTATCTCGTGGCTGAGAATATGAAGCGGGCTTTGCGGGAACTGACAACAGCTCTTTTAACTGATCCGTTTCTGTCTGTCTGTTAAATATCCCAAAATACCAAAGGTCTTTCATTAGAGCTTCATACTCTCTCAGATCCACACGGGCCACTGGATACCTTGGAAGACTATGAACTGCTGTGAGCCGGCAGCAAATGGCGAGTTGCCAGAACGAAGAACAACCGACTGTTTTCAAAGCTTTGAAAATACTTGAAAAGGAAGGACAGAGAGAGGAGTGTTGCAGTTCCCTTCAGGACTGCTCAAATACTGCTCTTCCAAGTGTCAGCTGCGGGAGTTTGAAAGTCTCAGAGAGAGTTAAAACACAATCTGCCCGTTCCCCTCCGCCCCGTTCTTTTAGCTTGGCGGCAGCAAATTTTCTGTCTCTTTGTGTGGCATCTCGCCATAAAGAGGAAAATTTAAACAGGAGGAAGAATGTACTTTGGATTATTGGAAATTAAAGGAAAGTGGGAACACTAGCTTATTCTGGGATCCCAACCCTTTCTCAGTACAGCAGTCCCAAGTTTTTACCCAGTCTTGTTGTCAGCTGTGTTTTTAAGCAAACATACCATTCACAAAATCTAGACTTTTTACTGGTTTCCAGTTTCCCTGAAACACCAAGGGAGATTCCACAGAAAGGCAAATGCCTGTCTACCTGTAATAAGCTTTTTTCTCTAGTAGCTCTCTAAATAAATGTTTCTTGCCACACAATACATAAAATTCCCCACCTACTGCCCATTTATGCTTAAATGTTAAGTTTTAAATGGCTATAGATAAAACCCACGTTTTATATAAGTGAGAATGTAACAAGAGAAGGAGGAACTCGGAAGTGGCCTCAGTTGTGTGGAAGCATGAACTAGAGCCTGTCGCTTGATCCTCAGAACAGGATTAATAGTGGCCTTCTAAAGAAAAAGCTAAAAACTGTCTTGCCAAGTAATAGCAGCTAAAATTAGAAATGGGGGAAAATTACTGTAGCCAAGATGGTAACTACAGAAAATCTGTTTCTCAAGCCAACCTTAAGAAACTAGGCTGTAACTCCTTGATAAATGTTGGCATGATGTGAAGTGGGTGTTTCTTGACTTACAATTTGTTTGGGCCCTGGGCCATTCTATCTAAGATTAGTCAATGACCAAGTTCTTTCCAAGCTCATACGTTGCGTGTTCAAAATGAAAATGTAGTCCCACAACTTCATCGCCAGCCTAAAACTGAAGGGGATGGCAACAGCACCCGTGCCAAACTCTCTTGTGTGCTCAGAACCGTGGCCAGGCAGCGCCAACTCCCACATTTCGTTTCTTCCCAGAGCTGTGCTTTTATCAAGGTTAGATCTCAACTGCTCTTAGGTCGTCAGCTGACTCTGGTCATCAAAAACACTTTGTCTTTCATCTCTTGTACATCTGGAGAGGCAATTGTAACTATTTTCTCAGATGTAGATTTTAGCACGATAATCCATGCCATTGTTGCCTGTAGATTGCAATAACCCACATGAAAACTGCTCCTGAAGACCACACACGAATGTAGAAAGAAGCTGAATGGCAACTGTAGCTCCAGGGAGCATCTTCTAATAGACCTCTAAAAATGCATTAGATTCTTATCTGCTGTGGTGCCTCAGCAACCGTGGAAATCAGAAGAGATGTTTATGCCAGTAGCTCACAGACTTAAACATACTGAAGTCAGAAGTTTTAAGGAAACCCCTATAAAGCTCTGCTAGAAGTAACGAGCCTGTTCTGTTGATTTCCATGTGAATTATACAGTCCTTCTCATGCTGAAGGAATAACACTGATTTTAGTTACTGGGGGGAAAGCCAAGTTAAATCATACAGATATGTGAAATATTATATAGGCACATATTATAGCTGCTTGTATATCAAACATCTGAACTTGGGGAAAATCTGGCAGAATGTTGCATGTACATAATGTCTCCAAAGAACACACTGTTGCATTTTCTTTGTGACCTCCATCCATCTGGTCAGGGAACAAATGGTATGAATATAGATGCACCCGGGGAGGAGATTGGATGTCAGGACCCAGGTTGTTTATTCTGTCTAAGAGGCGAGCATTAATGACAGTCATCAGTTACATGGGGAGAAAGAAACCGTAGCACAGAAGAAAAAAAAAGCAGCTCTGGGAGTCTGTGGTAGATGGGAAGAG
>Ga0181612_167446_pt1 | contig 29513 bp, 12 predicted proteins | sample HoacroProtozoa21_FD_119630 | JGI IMG/M metagenome (GOLD analysis project Ga0181612, IMG submission 119630) | Hoatzin crop microbial communities from Cojedes, Venezuel. Combined Assembly of Gp0051906, Gp0051904, Gp0051908 | reverse complement strand
CCAAATCTCGGGGTAGTGGGGGTTGCTGGTGCTCGGGGAGATCTGTGAGCCCAGCCGAGACCCCCGTGCTGCCCCCGCCCCGCGAAAGTCCCCGTGGCTGCCGCGGGAGCTCTGGGCGCTCCGGGAGGGAGCAGCGGTGCCGGCGTGCAGCCCTCGGGCAGCCGACCAGCTGTGCCTTTCCTCGGCGCTGGCACCCGCCGCGGGGCTGGAGAGGACTGATGTACAGTCCGGTTTTGAATGGCTCCACGCTTCCTCCTGCGTCGCCCTGCTGTTACCTCCTGCCTAAATAAGAGTCGTGTCCTGTCTCTGTCTATACTAACAACGATCAAGCATCGTTGTTGCAGCGAAAATAAAAATGCCCTTCTTTGTTGCCCTTCTTTTTACATATGTTGTAATACCACAAGGTCAGCAAGGAAGTTGATCATTAATATTATTGCATTTAATAATTTCGGTTTTTGTGGAAGTTAGTTTTAGGTTGGGGTGGTTTTTTTATTCAGTCACTTCAGGTCTCTGAAGAGGATTGTTATCTTTCTCTTCTAACTATAGCCCTGGACGGTGTGTGAAAAAAAGGTGATAACTTGAACAATGTGATAATTACAGGCGTTGGTATGAAATACCACACGGAGAGCATATGGCAGCACCAAGGTCCATGCTGATCATTTATATATTGAGAAAATGCAGTTTCCAAAGCTGTGTTCAAAGTCAAATCTTGACCTCCTTCGAGAAGATAAGAATGATGTTATGCGTTACAGATGTTTCCCTGGAAAGAATACCGGGCAGCTGATGCCACGGAAGAGTAAACAGATAACTAGACACAGATGAAACAAAAATCCAGAAGACTTCACACCCTTTAACCAGTCTCAGTTTGGGAAAGGGTCCCACAGTTGCTTCTTTGATTTAGCCCATCATATTTATAGTTTTTTTCAGAATTCTTCAGTCTGGTTCCCAAAATAATTTGTGAGGACTTGGTCTAACATGTTACAGTGAAGAAGAATGTGGCATCTTATTGCAAAGAACCCAGTCTTGCACTTATTAAACTCCTGAATCCCCTGTAACTTCATCACGAACGTGATTTAAGTAAAAAAAAGCCAAAAATACTACCTGGTTTGGATCTAGCTGTGTTTCTTCAGTCTTTTCAGAATCTTGCTTTTTTTTTTTTTTCCCAGAAAAAGGAAATCCAGGTTAGCCCCTGTTAAGAGGGAAGACATAGCTACTGAACAAGAGTCGATACTTTCTAACTGAAAGGTCATCTGCTTCTGTTGGACTCAGTGGTAGACTCTCACTGACATCAACAGGGCAAATGTCTGTCCAAAAGCCTGTGTGAAGGTAATGCAAGAGAAGTAGAGAGTGTTTGAGACGGCTTGAAGTGGGACATGGAAATAAATCAAGCCATTTGCCCACAAATAAACACTGTTGTAATATTCGTGCTGAAGTATGTTCCTTTCTTACAAGAAGCAAAGAAATGCAAGTAAGGCAGGATTATGGTGCAGTTTATAGCTAGAGAAGGACAGACTGACTATTCAGAGATAAACTCACTGCATCTGTTGCTTTAGTACCTGTGCTAAGGAAGCCTGTGCTCAGTTATCAGGCACCTGCAATCACTAAATACAATACCGTGTTCAAAGGCCTAACTGTAAATCTCTTGGCTTTTCTAGCTTAAATATTAAGACTTATCTGCAAAGTTAATTGGCTAAACTTTGTGCATGTGTATGTATTAAACTGGTGTATATTTAAACATTAATTATGAAAAATTTTAAAAAGCGCGCCTTTGCAGTTATACTTTGTGGTACCACTCTAAATCCAGTTTTATAGTTTAAAACAACAGATTTTGGTGTTTCATTTCCTTCCTTCTAAAATGAGAGACATCTGGGTAATATTATTTATTCATGCCTTGAAAGCAAGTAGACTAAATACAAATATATATAAATTATCATGATTAACCAAGGAAATTATAGAGGAAAATAAATAAGAGAGTACTTTGTACACAGAGCCAGCATAAGTCCAGCAGAATTCAGTATTTTAGTTACTGCTGAGAACAATTTACCTGTAATATACTGATGCTTCAAAAAAGAGACCTACCTGAGTACCTAGAAGCAGCTGCTACCGCACCATGTTTATGTGGCATGTAGTTACAGTATCCTGCATGGTATGTTGTTTGCGGTATGTTATTACACATAAAGTAAAGTTAGGTTAACTATTTTTCTTTATTTCCAAAGGGGAAACAATACAAGAGAGGGTAGGTGTCTTTGCCAGAGGTCACACTACCAATCAGTGGCAGAACCAGAAATAAAATACGCATCTCCAGAGCGGCCAGATTGGAGAGTCTTTCCATTTAAATTGCTTTTATCGCAGGGTAATTCCACTCATGCCAATCAAATAATGCTTCAGTAAACTTCTGTGAGAGAAGAATCAAGCCTCAGGCTCATAGTCTAAACACTAGATTATTCTCCCTACCTGTTATACCATAGTCCAGGCAGTTGATGGTAGGTCTTTTGGGGTTTTTTTTCTTTAAATAGCATAGGGTTAAAGAAAAAAATATGATGAAAAATTAAACATGAATGTCTACATTTTCCTTCTAAGAAGCAGCTCTTCTGGAACCATTCTTATTACAGCTGCACAGCATGAGACCCTTCATTTTCTACAGCTCTGTATCACATACGACAACCACAGTGCTTTAGAGCCTGTTACGTTCCTAACACTTCAATTTATTTCTTCAGAGCCTTAAACCACGGTTCGTCAACATGATTGATGAATCTCACTGCTGCAGAGGAACCAGTTCAGCACATTACATGCTCAATATATACAATATTTATGAAACTTCTAATATAAGGATCCTGAAGTATGCAATACTGCTATCTGATGACGTTCTCCAGATAGTTCTTAAAAAGTAGTTCTGATAGATGCATCCTTTTTTCAAGGTTAAAATGCCAGAAGAAAATAATTATAATTTTAGACTAAGAGCAGTGCTCAGGAAAGTGATGGACAACAGCATTCATTGATCGCAGTGAGCGTCATCCATAGTTTTGCTGAAGTCAACCAGATTAAGTTCTTTGATTTTAGCCAGGCCTGATCCTGGAAGGTAGGAAGAGTTTCCATTGATTTGAACTGGTATGAGATTTGATGTATACTACAGGTAGCTTTTTACAAGTACCTCATGGAAACCGATTAAGTAGTTTCATTATGAAACTGGGATAGGCTCTTTTATACGTATTATGAATCATCCACTAGTGTTGTGAAATACTAGGTGTTATTAACCAAAGTTAATAAGTTATTTAACCAGATTTTTTGTTTTGGTTCATAAGTTTATTAACCAAACCCAGGACAAATGGGATATACAGCATGTATCAATGGGAGACCCTCACACTTCATGGCAACTTGGACTTACCTAATTGACTCCAAGGCAACAGAGATTAATTAATCAGTGCAGGGCCTTCCTATAGTACTATCCTATGTTGGAACACCTTGGAAATGAAAGCAGAAATAAAAATACTTTTAGTCTTTATAGATTTCCCAAATCCAAAATACTTCGTTTGCTTTGCTTTAACTCTGCAATATCAGAGCACCCAGCACCAGGGCGACAGGCACAGGCAGCTTCTACTTCTGATCCCTCTTTTCCAAATCTACATTTATGGCCAAATTGCACACCTTTGGACACAGGTGTTTGCAAGGAAACTACTGGCACACCTTTAGCCAACACCAGAAACCCCGCTGCTGCAGCACTTACACGTGCAGCAGAAGTGGAAGTGATTCCCATCCTGTTTGTAGTTGAGCTGCACACAGTCACAATGCTTGGTCTCAGTGAAATGTAGAAAGTAAAATAGGGTTTGAAGTTACCCAGCATCTCTGGACGTGAGAATGGTAAAGAGGCCAAGCACAACAGCACAAATCCTTTGAAGCTCTTCTGCTTTTTGGAGTTAATTATTGGCTGAGAGGTTTTCCTCTCCCTTTTTTCCTGTGCGTCTCATCTTGAGCCTGCATGGCAGGTGTTGCGGAGCAAGTCTCGGCAACACCCACTGGATACCCTGACTTCCTTGCATTTGCAAGTATAACTTAATCTCTTTTAAACAGTGATAGCAGATAGGAAAGACTCTGACTTGGGCAGATACCAGGGCAACTAAAATTACCAGACTGTATGTAAACAACATGAATTGACCATCAGTAACCTCGGCTAGAACATAATTAGAAGAAATGCAGATGTATTTTTTGAGTGTATATAAAAGGAGTCAAGACAGTAGATTTGTGTTCTTCAATACAGCGCTGAATTAAGTCTGTTGTAAGACCACAGTATGTGTCCGAGAGCTGCTGAGTAGGCTCACTTTGTGGTTCTGTGCCCTTGTGTCTAACTCTCGTGGGATCAGTTCACCTCTCCTCTTTCTGACCCGTGCTGAGGAGGGCACTGAGAGCCATGGGCAGGATCCCTGTACTCACATTCCCTGCTGTTGAGCTTGGTGTTGAGGCAGTGATGGTTGGATAAGCACTTGAAGCAGAGACTTGACACCATATTGAGTTGGTGGAGAGGGGGAAGAGTGTGAGTTTCTCAGAGCATTGCATAAAAGCCGGAGTAGATACTACTGCATTAGCTCTACTCCCAATTTATTTAGTTGTCTTCAGCAACTAAAAGAGCTGAAAGCTTACAGCTTAAAAAATTGAGATGCTACCATGTATCTATGACTCCAGAAACCTAGAGTCTCCAATGCACGTGCTTAAGCCAGACCTGTTTTCTAAGCAGTAATTCAGATGCTCTTCTCCAGAGCTTCTTGTGCCCTAGGGAGAGCACAGGTGGAAGCCCCTTGGGCACACGTGTTGATGTGCAGTATGGGCTTGAGGTGTTAAAATATAACAGTAGAAGACTTAACCAGTGAAATTAAAAATTGACTAGTGTCCTTGTAATCATGCTAAATATTAGTTTTCTTGCTGCCTAGAAAGTGAAGGAGTGTTTCCTGGTGATATTAACATGCAAACACTGATTACCTTGCAATTAACACATTCTTAATAAGAAAGATTGAATCATGAGTAATAAATATATACTTGGTAATACCCCATAAACATACACGATAGCAGATAATGTTGGTCATCTTGGAATTCCCTATGATCAATTTACACATGTAACACAGACCTGTGTTTCATTATGAAGTAAGAGTTTTATCTGTTGGAAAGAAAAAATAAGCTACTGAAATGAAAGTCTGTACTTGAAAGTTCTGTGATGTTTTATGAGGTATCCGTGTTGCTGTAACTAGTGTATCTCTTGATCCAGTAAATAACTACCAGGGGTCTGAATACCGCAACATATTGAGTAATCAACAGAGCAATCATTTTCTCATTAGTTTGCTCTTTGATTTGTTTGCTACATAATTATGACTCATCATATGATGTAGCTTGATACATATTTCAAAGTGCATATGAAACAAAAAATACGGTATCATTTTACTCTTGTTGGATACAGTGCTGGAATACTGATCTAGAAACATGTAGACTGAACTTAGAAAAATACGTTAGAAATATTAACCTTTCAGAGGGTTTTCAATTCTGATTTTTCTTAAAAAAAAAAAGGTTTTACTTACTGTTTTGCTGGAGGAGAGAATGCTGGATTTTTGCCCTGGATGGTTCAGGTTAATCATAGCTGTAGATATCAATACTGTCCTATGAGGACAGTAGTGAGTTAATGCAAACACCATGTTAGACTTATTATACCATATATTTGGTTAACTCTTTAAACAGCAGGCATAATAAAAGGTTTAATACTAGTTACATGTGAAAATAGGCTTTCTTTTAATTCTTTCTAGATTAAATTACCAGGTGAAAATCAAGAATATTTTAAATTTGTTACACAATTACCTTTAACAGTCATCTTGTGTGTTTTGTCCTCTATATGATAGAAGCTGGTTCTTTATCATATTTTCTTGTGAGATGAACAAAGGTCTGTTATAAATTGAACTACCCTTCCTAAAACATTGGTGTTCCTGTACGAAGCTGGAAGTCTACAGGAGAAAGGCAAACCAAAATATTTTCTTGAGATACTAGATGAGTTTTTAAAAAATCCCTCATTTGTTGTTTTACTGATACCAGTAGTGTGTTTTCCCAGTTCAACAGAGACCAGACGTCGCTGGGGGTTCTTCAGGGGAGTGGGTGGTGAGGGAAAGGCTTTTTTCTTTGTTTAACGGTACATTTCCACAGTGAGAACTCTGTGCTTTTCAAACTTCTTTCCTGAGGCTTCTACCAGAGATGCAAAGGATTTCAGATTTTTATCATTTTTAATTGCTGAGGAAAGAGTTTCTCGGGCAAAAGTTATCTCTTGTGCTAACTTTTGCTCTGTGAATAAATTCTTCCACTGTTGTACTGGGATTTCTGTAAATACAGAAAGATGAGCGAGCCAAATTCTGCCATGGAGACCATCTTAGAAAAGAATTTTATTCTTGAAGTACTCGCTTATTCAAATATTTGAATAGAAATATTGTGTAATGGGTACTCAGTAAACACTGTATTGATTTCAGTAGGTGTCATGCAGGACTGTAAGCAACCACATACAAAAATAAACTTAATTTTGGAGATGACATCTTCAACAATTTCTTTCTGGTATGTCAGAAATCACTTTGCTATGACTGCTGTTGATGTTTCAAGTGAAAATAATAGTCTATACAAAAGTCTGGTGAAGAGCAGAAATAAACAAAATTCCAGACTGTCTGTATGTGACAGAAAAAAAACAAAGAGAAAAACTGTAAAGACAGATAAACAATGTGCAACATGTCTACAGTATTGTTATAATTAACTCGTCAATAATCCTCTATTCGGAGTGATAGCTCTCTCTGTAACATGAGTTTAATAAATTTTGTTTGTAATTTACCACACAGCGAGTTACTGCTGAGAAAGTAAATAGGAGGCAAAAAGGAACACACAAAATCAAGTCTGAGGTTAATTAATTCCTCAAGTTATTTGGCAGTCATTTGGCTTTGTGGTTTTATAAAAGATACTGAACTAAATTAAAACCAGGATACAATCTGAGTGAAAGGTGAGAAGAAAAAGTGGATCTACCTATGATGATGATGATGATGATTACGATACACATACATGAACACATACATAATGAAATGCATGCACAAACATTGACTGTTTTCTCCCATTGCTAAAAACCCTGCAAACTGGATGATGTTGTAGCTTCTGATTTTAAGTAGATCACAGAACACAGGCAGATGGATTAACTGAGATTTCAGGCAAATCTAATACATACAATTAGGCTATGTTTGATAATTTAACAGAAATGTATTCTTTATTGTTGAATTACTGCTCTGTTATGACTCTTTATGCTGCTTCTGTTAGAGTTACACCTATGACCAGCTTTTTCCCACCTTTACCAGTGGCAGTTGGCTGCCTTCAACAGCAGATGCATCTGGCACCTCAAGCAAAACTACTTTAATAGAAAAATGCAAAATCTATTAATTTTCTTGGATTTCTGTGTTCTGTAGCTCTCAAGAATCAGATTTTTTTCCCCACTTCCTTTAGGTGATTCCTCTCTAATGTTTTTAGCTTGTTTTGTCTGAGAATTTGGTAAAGACCTCTTATGAATTAATAGAACTACATCCAATGTTTTTCTGTCTGAGAACAAGTATGAACAAATGCATTCTTTGGCTAAAATAAACTACTGACATCCACGACGTGCATAATGTTACATGGGTCAGAGCACAAGCTATGCAATTCACGTGGTTGTTTTCTGATTCCCTTAGGTTGGATGGAATTATGTGGAAAATAAAAGTATAGCACTCATACATAGGTACTTTTTGCTCATTTGGGTAGAGGTAGCCATATTTAAATAATTATGTGTAGTCTGTACATACTTTTTGGTTTTGTTAGATCTTTAAGTTGTAGCATCAGAAGGATCAGAAATGTGATGTAATTTCAGTATAAGAAGCAAAATGTTTTCCTCGTGTAAGCAATAAGGTTATCTCCTTTTGTATATCACTGTATAGTAATGTTAGATGTGCCAGAGTCCCCAGAGAGCACAAAGATGGTAATACCTGAAACAGGAACTCTCTCTGCAGAGGGAAGATCAGGTTTGGAGTCTTTTGTGTGGGATACATTAATTGAGCAATGGAGTATCTTGGAGGCTTAATTTTTTTATTTTTTAACTAGGGTCAGTGAGACTCCAGGGTGGCAAGAATGAGTTTGAAGGTACAGTGGAGGTTTATGTGAATGGAATCTGGGGAACAATCTGTGGGAGCCATTGGGACAATAATGATGCAACGGTCATATGTCGACAACTTGCACTTGGGTAAGTTTCAGCCTGAGTAAAAATCAGTCAACTTATTTTAATTATGTTTCAGTATAAAGGACAACATAGTTTGCAAATCTTGAGGGCTTTTTCTGTTTGATGATTGTTTTTTCTGTTTGAATGCTACTGAATGCCAAAGTTGTTCTTCCCAGAATCCGTCACTTCCTTCAGTTGTGTTGTACTTCAGAGAGGTTGCTGTGAGAATCAGTATTGCATCTGAAAGCTGCATGTGGGATCTGGAGAGGAGCAGACCAGAGCAGATGCTTTGCTTTCAAAGTGAAAAGTGTGAATAGGTCAGAACAGCTTAGGGCAAACGAGAATTGCTTTACTAGACATCCAGGAGATGTCCATAAGGGCAGAAATACGAGGTCTGATCCTGATCTCACTTATGTAAGTGTCAGTTAAGAACCGCTCCAGTGAGGTTACTGAATTTATAAAAACATAAATGTGGCCAGAATTAGACTCTACCAGGGCTCCTAATCAGAGGAAAGTTCCTGGTTCTTAGGAGCATGGGGTTACCCTGGTAACCATTCTATCCTGCCATAGAACATCTGGGACTCATCCTAGGTCTTTGGAAAATGTAGTATTTTTGTTGTGCACATCTTCATCTAGCTAGATGATCTGCATGGTTTACTTTCAGAGTTGCACATTGATAACAAAACCCAAAATCAGAGAAGTTTTGCAGCTTTACATTTCGTGGGAACATTTTACAGAGTTATAACAACACTGGACAGGTTGAAAGTCCCTGCATTGTCCTCATTGGCCACTGCTTCCCACTGCTGTCAGAATGTCTGACCCTTTAACATAATTTGGTCCTTAAATTATCCCTAGATAATTTATCCCATTATCCCTAGATAATGCCTATAGTGATATTGCAATTGCAATAGTAAGATGAAACTGAGGTAAGGAAGAAAATGCCCATATCAAAAAGGAGTTTTAAAAATAAAATGCAATTTCAGCTTCTAAAAAGTCAATGCTGTTCAAGTTAGCAATCAAGTTATTTGAATATTCCCCCTTGGAACCCCATTCAGTTTGCACTTTCTCAGTAAGCCACAAGGTATGGCTGGCTTTACTGCCTTTCTAACATTTCTTTGAGTCACATACTGGAATAGTGATTTTGTTTGCTATGAGCAGTAAGGGGCTTTTATAGCACTGTGACAGTCCTAATGATTATTCTACTTTTTAAGACTGCTAGCCAGAACTACATCTAAGCTGTTTTATAATGTTCAGTACTAATCTGGACACACCATGCCGACTTATTAAAAAATGAGGATTAGATGAGATAAAAGTTCAGCCATCTGGAGGCCGTGATTTTGCTTATGACTTCAGCTGTCTAGGTGCAATGACCCCTTTCCTCATTTTCATGTAAGTTCTTTTTGCCTTCCATACCCTAAACATTTCAATTGAACAAGATCGCTGTTAGCAAAACTAGTTCAGTAACAGGGGTGAATGGTTGGCTCTTTACAACAGAAATGGCTTAAATCTGCATGCAGGCCCAAAAGCCCCAAGCAAACAGTAGTTGAAAGTTTCTGTTGTCATGAGTGTTTGTGAGAAATTTGGATCTGTAAACCACAAGCTGAGCTCACTAGGTATTATTGGTGCTTTTCAGGTGCATCCATCTATCTCCTCCTTTGATTTTACAATATTTGGGCTTTGTTTTTAATTTAATTTTGTTGGGCGTTATAAGGAAGAAAAGGTGGCTCAATAACTGTCACTGTAGATTCAGTATGGGAGGGAGAGGAAGCTGTTTATAAGTGTTCTGGATGGATGGGAATGGCTGAATAGAGAATAATGGACATGGGTCTGATCTAACGGAGTACAAGCTGGTTTCACTGCCCCATGGTCACAGCCATATTGTATGGCGTGTATGGGCAGAGCACTGGTACGTTTGAATGGATTAAAGGAGAGGACAAGGGTGAGAGCCCCATTAGCATTACCTCTCCTGGATGTATAACTGCAGTGGGATGGCACTGTAGATTCGCCTATGGACTGTGGACTCTGTGTTTGGTTTCGTAGTTAAGAACCGGGAGAACAGGAACGTAGGTGGCCTTGCAGCAACACAGGCCACTGTACTAAAATATCCCACAACAAAATGGTGAGAACTAGGTCACATCTGTTACTTTTTCTTTGTGCAGAAGATAATGCTGAACTGTATGGAAATGTGGTGAATTTATACTGCTGAAGAAAGCCCTTTCTTTTCTGCTCCAAGATTTATATATGATAAAATGTTCCACTTACCCTTCTCCCTCCCACTCTAATGTCCTATCCTGATTGTTCTTCTTACAGTGAAAAAGGTACAGCAAAACACATACCTTTTTCTGGACTGGGCCTTATTCCCATTTACTGGAGTGAAGTGCGTTGTCGTGGCGATGAAGAAAATATACTGTTATGTGAAAAAGACATCTGGCAGGATGGAACATGTCCTCAGAAAATGGCAGCTGCTGTCACATGTAGCTCTTCCCTAGGTAAACAAAATACATATGGTTTGGTTAATTCCTTACCTTATTTAAATAGAAATAGTAATAATTACTCATTATTAAATTAGAAAAAAATATGGAGATTTCTTGGAACAGGAAATTAAACAGATTGAATCATTGCATCATTAACTGTTTCAAATCCCTCTATGCCATGCAAGCTGAACCACTTTTTACCTTTCCATAATCAACAAGCAAATTACTGCTTTGAGATGTAGACTGTGAGAAAGGGTGAAGCAGTGAGAATCTCTGGCTGTAAAAGTAGGATTGTTTCCTCCCACATTTTTTTTAAACATTTTTAAAAAAATTATTTATTAATTTGTTTGTCTGCTTGGAAGTTATCTTTGGTAGCTAGATATGCGACATGCCAATTTGTTAGCTTTTCTTGAACAGTAGGGAGGAGCAGCAATTTCACAAACAGGCTATGTGCCTTCTTTGGTACAGAAGTGTTGGGATGACATCCCTTACTGTGAACATGGATCACATCGCACAAGGAACTGCAAAGGTTTTGCCCGGTTCTGCATACATTTAAAACAGGTCCAGGTCTTCCTAGCTGAAATTGCAGCCTCACACATCACTCGCACAAGTCAAAATGATATTGTTAAGAAAAAAATTATTATTAACGTGTTTAAGATATTTCAGAATATTTTAATGAGCATGATAAACAGCAGCTATGTGGGCAATTATGCCATTGGATTTTAGATATTGCTGACCTCAAGGAGGGCTAGGCTGGCAGTGCTGAGGAGCTGGCAACAGCAATCTCTTCAGCTGTAACCAGAACATGTATGGCTGCAGCCAGTTCTGAGCTGCCTTTCCTCTCCTAGTTATGTTCCTATCCAAAGGCAGATGCATTTTTGTCTTAAAGTTCCACTATTCATTAGGAATACTTTGATAAATGACTTTTAAAAAATCTTTTCTGCCTTAATTTAGAAAACTATAGTGTAGAGGGAAGGGAGAATCCTTTAAAGCTAGGAGACAAGTTGAAGGACCAAAGCAAGAGAAATAGTTTAGCCGAAAGAAACTATAAATTTGCAAATTGGACTTGTAGTTCATAAGGTTTTCCTCCTGTTTGTGGACATTTTCACCAGAAAACTTTGTTCTGCTTAGATAAACTTATTAAAGGACTGTTGTCTGTTTCAGTAATGGTGAAAGGAAGTTTATCAGTAATTTAGAGTCCAGGATATCCGAAATGAGTTAAATTGATCCTGAGTTTTGGCAGACTAGACAAAGCTTTCATATTTTGCTGGTTCTACTGCAGCTAGCCTTTTTAAATAATTACAAAAAAACAGATTTCATACCAGTGTAATAGTAAGATGAAATTGCAGAAATGCACTGAATTTTCTTTTTTTAAGCCAGCAAGTAGACGAAATATTAGCTATAATTGGATGGAAGTCCTGCACAAGAATTAATCACTTTTTAAAAATCATTCAGATGTTAGATATGGTGAAACATTAAAACAACCTTTTAAATACGAGAGTGATTATTTTTTTTTATATGGTTCTAAGCTGTTTCCATTATTATAGCTTTATGCAGAAGTGAGGCTTCCAAGACAATTTCTTCCTGGACCAGAAAAGGGCTAATGATTTGAAAAGACGAAAAATCAAACCGTATCTCAGAAACAGGAAGGGAACAATACTTACACAATTAAAGTGAGACTCCATAGCCAAGGAGATTTCACTCTCTGACTGGAATTACCAAAGTAATGAGAAAACTCAAGGATGAATTTGTGCTTCTGTGGCAATGAAAGAATTTTAGCCACTTACTTCATATTTTACCCTCTGGGACCAAGCCTATACAGAGCCAATTTTGCTCTTACTGGTAGAAATGCAGCTCTACTGACTGATTGTAGTATTTGGCCTTACAGCCTTAAGTATCTCTGAACACTCTGACAGTTAAGTAACTGAAGATCTGTTTGGCTACTTGTCTGTATAATATTCCACAGCTACTGAGAGTGGCGCCTAGGGGAACTAATTTCTAAGAAGTTTAATTTCAGGTTTTCCATTCAACTAGAAAAAATAAAGCGTGGTTCTTGAGTGATGTCAGAGAAACCATTAACCCATCTTCTTTTTTCTTTACTATCAGGATAACATTTTGGGAGAGAAATGACCTTTTCCTATATTCTGTTTGATCACAGACCCTGTCTTTACTCCGATCCGGCTGGCTGGTGGGAACAATGCTCACGAAGGAAGAGTAGAAGTCTACCATGCTGGCCAGTGGGGGACTGTCTGTGATGATCAGTGGGATGATGCAGATGCTGAAGTTGTCTGCCGGCAGCTTGGCCTTGGGTTTGTTCTTCTGTGTATTTTCTAGTCCAGCAGCAAAGCGGGACAGCTAGTCAGATACATAGCTTGGAGTTGTCAAAAGATGCTTCTTTAAAATTGCACTAATACTTTGAAGCAGTTACTAGGTTTATTTATAGAAGATTCAGGTACAGCGCCATTACTTTCAATTCCCTGGAACTTTGACTTACAGGATTCAGTTTTCAGTGTCATATGATAGTGGAAATTTTGTCTGTAGGACAGATAAAGGATGTGTCTCAGAATAAATGCTGACTTTTTAGTGAAAACTTACCTCAATTTCAGTGACGTTTCACTCAAAAACCCTAGGTGAAGCAAAGGGAGTTGCTTTGATTGTTAAAATCCTTACATCCATTTTACTGAGGAGTCCAACAGCCTCCATGCCTTGGAGTATGAACACTGCTTTGTCAGAAAGGATATGTTTTTTGGCATGCCTGTGAGGATCTCTCAAGATTTGTTTAAGTCACGAGTCTCTGAAGATTTTCAGTTTGCATATATTGAGTAGAGATCTGTTTGAAGTTTTGACAGTTAAGCTCGTCAGCGATGCTGTCTGAACTAAGCATGGTCCGTAATATAGCACAGCAGCAGAACAGGATTTTCTTGCTCTTCTTCTGAACAGCCGGGGGTGATTTTGATACCACGCAGAAGATAAGTATTCGGTATTTGAGGAAAGATGCTGCAGAAGTGGGAGGCAAAGAGGAGAACTGCTGGATCAAAGAGGAAGGAAATGGGGACAATTGGGATGAAAGACCAGATGGGTTGAAGAGGGAAAGAACTGGGAGCAAGGTGCAGAGAGGACACTAAGATGTCAACCCAATGAGAAGGGGATTATGTCTGAGACAGACTGGATGAGAACTAAGCAGGTCAGTGCAGAGGAGACTGGAACAGAACTTGCCTGTTCAACCCTGCTGGGATTGTGATGAATTAAAAGAAGTGGAATGGAAGGTAGCAACCTTTGTGGCATTAACTGGTGGCCCACAGAGTGTGCTTGTTTTGTAACCTGAAACTGAGGCCTTGGACTGCTGGTGCCATCCAAATTAGCTCAAAAGGAGGAGAACTGAGCTGTGCTTACAAAGCTTCTAGATCTCGTGGTGAGCCACGTGGAAATCAACATGCTCTTCTGACATCACTTTTTAATTTTTCCCCAGTTTATTTTATCTTATATTTCTATATTCCTGTACATTTTCAATTGGGAATACCTAGTAGAGAGTCTGTCTTCTTACAGGCTTTTTCTGCTTTTGAATTACCCACTATTAATAAGTTTGAGGAGCTACTAAGCTATATGTTATATTTCTGTATATTAATGACAAACGTCATGCTCCTACCCTGCCTCCTTACTGATTACACTAAAACACTTGATTACTCATATTTAATGTTCAAAAACTGCAGTTCTGAGATGCTTCTAATTTGATTCATTTTTCTGAGTAAATAAATTGTATTAAGATGGTGCTAAGTCTTTCTGAAATATGTCTAGAGATTTACAGAATTTCTCAAGTAATCAAGATGTCTTGACAAATGTGCTCATTACTGTGAAGTGAAATTTTACCAACAGTGGCAGTAGAGCACTTATGAGGTAATAAAAATAATCTATATTTCCATACTGTTAATCCATCTGGAAATGTGCCACAAATTGTGAAAGTAAAGCATCTCAGTAAGTAGCTTCCCACACCCTTTTAACTTTTCTGTAGCACTCCTATAAAACTTCAGAATATTAATCTACCTTTCATACGTGAAAAGTAATGATAATTTATTTTATTATTTGGTTTCATAAATACTTTTTGCTTGATACAAATTGCCCTTATTATAGTAGTGAGATATGTTGTCTCTGCTTTATTGGACCTCCAGAGGATCTTACTAGATTATGGTATAATTTGTTTTCAACTTCAGAGTAGTCAAGCATTATCTTTTTGATTCCTGACAGCTTCTTAATGAATAAGGATTTTTCTTCTCACATTTTCTATACATTTGTACCAGCATCAGAATTTAAAAAGTACAAGAAATGGAAGCTATGTACAAGAATTTTCTTTTTGTGTAAAGTTTGTATAGATGCAAATACAACTCAATAAACTTGAATGAAAATAATTTACCTTATACATATAAAAAGTTCCAAGGTACAATCATCTTAAAAACTACCAGTAAACCAGGCTTTCTGCAATGAACTTGTAGTATTAATATTACTAAAATTAGGTATCCTGAAAGTAGGCTCTTCAGTCCGTATTTCTTCAGTTCTGTAAAAATAGCCTGAAGTGCTGAGAACTCACAGAGCCTGTCTTGGTACGTCAGAAAGGTACACTGGAAAACCAAGACATTTTTATTTATTTAGATGCTTAAATATAAATGGGATACCTAAATTTGAAATAAATATTACCCTTGGTATATCCTGTGGAGGGTATTTTCTTAGTTTACTGTATAGTCATTCACAACTTCAACCAGTTTGAAAAGCAGCTATTCATGAAATATAAGGGATGGAGGACTTGGCTCTTTTTCCCATTACCAGGATTGCAAAATAGAAGTGTTCAGTAAATTAATGCTACGTATAAAAATGCATGGTTACTTAAAAAAATAAATGAAAGAATAGTAAGGGCACTCAGGAAATGTTTGCAAAGCTCAGAGAAAAATATAATTTCCAACCTATTAAAATTCTTCTTGGCATTGATAAAGGATAAAAATTTGAGGAAGATACCTCTTAATATGTTATTTGGAATTAGGAAGGTCATTCAGAAGAAAAGGTAATGTCTAATTAAAAATCTCTCTCAAAAATAAGGTACTAACTTCAGACTGAAGCTATGCGTTTTGCCACAGTGTTGCTTGCTGAGTGTTTGAGGATATTTTTGGTTTGCTTACCTGCTTCTTTGAAGCAATCACAGATTATAACTCTTCTCCCTACTGAGTAAATAAGACCTGCTTTTTGATGTTTTCCATGTTCTCCACCACTTGAAGAAGACATCTCGTCATCAAAGAAACAGTCTGAAAATTAACAGTGCATTTTCAAGATTAATGAAGCACACTAGATTGAAAATATTAAAACCAAATTGATTTTGAACAAAATGAAAATGCAAAGGACAGATTATTTAATTCACCTTTCTTGTATGTGCTTTTATTAACTGAGCACTATCATCTACCATGAATTTCCACATCCTTTCTTATTATAGAACTTTTCCCTGATCCTAATATAATTTTTATAAGCCTCTTACTGTTATTATTTTCCCTATACCCCTTTACTGTTTATCAAGAATTTGTATGATTGCTAATTGTAAATTTAGTATTGTTTTCCTTTAAAAAAAGAGAGTACAGAGATTGTTACACATTTCTACAAAGCACTAGAAATGAAATCCACATCTATCTAAATCTGTATGTGAATTAGTTAATCAGTGTCTTAAAAACATGAACTATTGCAACTTACATTAAACAAAAAATATCACAACAATGTACTATTCTGAGACACAGTCGAAAAAGACAGTTAGGAGTTTGAATGATTACATCCCGAAACAAAATAGTCAAGACCTGTCATGTTTTCAGTATAAGCTGAACATACCATTCTTTTTGGTGTTACGTGACAATATGTGGCTGGTAGTGGAAAACTGTCTTTAAAGCAAATTAATAATTAGTATAGAGCCCCACACCCAAAATGTATGTCAATTACTTTAAACTAATCCTTTAGATAGTTAATTCATTATAGTAAAAAACTTCGACAGACATTTCAGTCTTACAGTTGAAAAAGAAGATAGTTATTGAGAACACTCCTATAAAAACTAGACTCAATATATGAACAGAGAAACTATAGAGTGGAAAGCAACCAAACCACGAAAAATATTTATGTATGAAAGACAGGGTATCTTAAACAGAATTGGAAAAATCCTGATAGATCATCAAATGTTAAACACTGCATAATTTCTCTAATGCTGAAACAATGGTGCGTTTTCAATTTATATAGGTTTTTGTGTTCAAAATCCTCTATGCTGACATAAAGAGTATAACACAGAGGAGGCTAGTCTTTGGTCTGCTTTCTGTTCATATTTCTACCACTAAATAGTGGTATGACATTGTCAAGTCACTTCAGATCTCTTTGCTGTGTTTTTCACATGACTAAATGGGGAACACTCACTTTTATCTGCCTGATCTGGGTATAAGAGATTTGATTAATGTGCTTTGAGGACAACAGATGAAAGTCACTGTAGAAATATGTATCGGGTTATTTTTACTACGTATAAACACTAAATGAAAATTAAAATTAGAATACTCATACTCAAGCTGTACATCTATAATCTCTTCTATGAAAGTTATGTGTAAAAGTCAAAAGGGACAGAAAAAGAAAATCTCATAGATACAAACCAACAGAAATTGACGTTCTAAATATGTTCAAACAATGGAAGTGTATGAATGGTACGCTGAAGTCGCTCCACAGCCTCAGCTGAGACTGAAGTTGACTGTGGAACCACATCGCATGACATGACATGACATAGGGCGGCCTGCATTGGTCGTCACCAGTGCAGGGGCCATTCAGGCAGCCCCATCTGCTATTTTAGAAGCTGGATATGCAGCATTTTAGCTCTTCCTGCTGAGTCCGAGACCCTTCAGCTTGCTTGCTCTTCACTGGCTGTTTGTTATGTGTCGACAGGGGTGTTGCCAAGGCGTGGAGCCAGGCTCACTTTGGAGAAGGCTCCGGCCCTGTGCTGCTGGATGAAGTGCGGTGCACAGGAAATGAACTATCGATAGAACAGTGTCCAAAAAGCTCCTGGCGAGAACACAACTGCGGCCACAAAGAAGATGCTGGTGTTTCCTGCACACCGCTCACAGGTACTTCAGTTACCAACAGTCACACAGTAAAACAGTGACAAGTGCAGAGTTCACAGCTCCGCAAAAATAATTTTTAAGGTTTGCAGATGCAGAAACCCCCACAGTAATAAAGTGTTCTGGCAGTATCAAAACGAACCAGCTGTTGGCTATGGGAATTATACAGGTACAGACAATCTCATTATTCAACACAACATCATGCTAACTGCCACTTACTATGTGGGGCATGCCTTCACTGCGTGGCACATCTATCAGTGGCAGTAAGCATTTCAGCATAAAAGCAATGGGAAACAACAGAATATAAAAACAAAAAGATAAGGTGTATATACAGTGAAATCACGTAATCGGAGCCCACTCCTGCGGACGTGCCATGTAATAAGGGCTTGGGGGATCAACGTCTTGTGCTATTTCTCTTGCACTTAAGCAACTGCATTATGCAACACTTCACATCTGACCAAGTGCACGATGGCATTTCTTTCGCCTTCTCATTAAATGACACTTTGTGATCAGCACTGGATTTAATAGTCTAATATTCTGATTAGATGCAGTAAATGCGATGTTGTGAATTTTCTTCTAGAACAATAATTGGACCTAAGAAAAACTGATTCTTGTTTTTCTTTTTCCTTACTTGTTAATGACACAGATGGTGCATTAAGACTAACAAGTGGGAAAGGCAGTCATGAGGGACGCCTGGAGGTCTATTATACTGGGCAGTGGGGCACAATCTGCGATGATGGGTGGACAGAGCTGAATACACAGGTGGTTTGCCGGCAGCTGGGATTTAAGTAAGATTACTTGATATTAGATATCTGACTTTTTAACTTGACAATGATGACAAACATTTACATGAATCCTACATTATTCAAGAGTCTAGTTTTTTTTACTACTAGCTGACTGCTTCATAGAAACTGCTGAGTTAATATCTATTAAAGCCTGCTTCCCTCAGTCTTGAATAGACATTTATGGCTTCAGTTTAGGTAAAAGAAAAAGCTTCAGCTGAGGTTGTGATTCAGATTCTTTATTTACTTAGTTCCTTCCAGTCATCTTTTTGGCCAACTAAGATCAATGCATACACTACAGAGAAAAACTGATTTGCTGTATTCCCTTTTGCCTGTAAAAGTTTAATTCTTCAAAATCTTTCCTTGTCGAACAGTCATTAAAAATCAGAGACATTTTCAAGGTGCAAGTCCTTCTGGATCTAGCTCAGAAAACCCCCCAGGCTGGCCCTGGAACACTGTTATGTATTGAAAAGCATGTTTTAGAAAAAATCCCGTAAGAGTTTCATGCATTCACCCTTCACTACTTTTCCTACTGACTGTGGCTACAAAGATACACCCTTACTAGATGATTGTTGTCTTGCCTTCAGATTATAACAGCTCGTATTCAAAAAAGAATTTTGTTTCATTTTTGCTCAGACTGTGACATTTAAATGTGTATATATAATACTAACCTGCTTTAAGTCTCAAATTCAGTGGGACAGCCATATGCTGGGTTGAAGGGAGGCCTTAATTAAAGATATTACATTCTCAAGTTTGTATTAATGTAACAGTAATTCCTTAGAGAAAACATTACCAAAGAAGTAGCGTGTAGTGCTCTCATTGAATTTAATGCTGACTGAACCTGCTCTGTCATGGTTAACACTGTTTACTGTCACTACTTGAGAAATCTTTATTTCTTCAGAAATCATGCATTTCCATTCTAGTACTTACTTATGACATGCCTTCCGATCTCGTGGACCAAAATGTTATGTATACATATGTGTTATGCAGGTATGGAAGAAGTGCGCCTGAGAGCTCCTCAGAAGGAAGCTCTGGGCCCATCTGGTTGGATGACGTCAGCTGCTCTGGGAAGGAGACAAACCTTCTGCAGTGCTCAAGGAGAGAGTGGGGAAAGCATGACTGCAACCATCAGGAGGATGTCAGGCTCATCTGCTATCCAGATAACGACAGCCATAAACTCTCACTTGGTAAGGCATCTCTGCGGTAAAGTCATGGTAAGAATATGGTGGTGGGTGCAGATCCAAGTGAAGTGTAGTATTCTTCAGGATGCTCAGAATCTTAGTATTTGGCAGATGTGTGCAAAGAAGGAACAGGAAGGGAAGGAAGCTCACTTTTCTCCTGAAGATCATAGAAAGTAGTCAAGCTTTGTTTAAAGGAACATAAACAGCCAGAAGATTAAAGACCAACACAGATTTGTAAGGTAACAAAGTCAGATTCTGGAGATCCTGCTCCCTCAATCTTCACCAGATTTTAGATCTATTCAGCACTTCCTAATGGTGTACTGCATTACACTCAGCATCCTCCAAGTTTTGAGTAACTGTCTCATGCTGTCAAAAGCTGGAGACATACCCAAGCACTGAGGAACATAAATCAGTAGTATATCCTCCTTTGACCTCACATTCAGACAATCTGGAAGAAGATATGGAGAAAGAGGGAAGTTCAGAGATAGCAAGAAGGAAGGGTGAGAAGCATGAAATTATTTCTGTATTGCTATTGCCTATCATTGATATTGTGCCTGGGTGAATGGGCCCCACTTGCTGACCAGGACAGAATGATGCTACAAACACAGATCGAAGAGCCAGTTCCAATGTCAAAAAGCCTACAAACTTGTATGGAAAAAAAAGAACAAAAAGAGAGATAAGAAAAGAAACGAGAGAAAACTACTAACTACACAGCGGCATTGGAGAACAAAATATATACAAATGAATTCCAAAGATTCCTAAATCCACATGCAAATAATTCTGGCTATCGTATGTGCACAGTAAAAATTAGACGGGAACAATGGGTTGCTCAGCAATCCTGAAAAACAATGTCATTTCTGTAATTTGCTACATACAAAGTTTATAGCTTGTCAGTAGATAACCTTTTACAACATTGTTGCCAACACTCTTTGGTTTACCCAAGTGTATTTTAGTCAATTTTGAAATTAGACTTGAAACTAGTGGAGTTAGATTCACACTTTCTACTGACATCTAACGTATTTGTAAGCCTAGGTGCCTGAAGTTCACTGGCAATTACAGACTGAAGGTCTATCCTGCAAACTAAGACATAGATTTACTGCACAACATTGTTACCTGTTATAACAACAAGCACTTCCACGTATATATATATACACATATACTTCTCTATAGCCTTTTGACCTCTCAAAATCCAATGAATGTTCTGTGTTGCAGTACAGTTCCATTATGTGTAGATGATGTCAAATCATATTTAGTAGAAAGAATTTTCTCAGACCAAAAATAACAGGAATTCAAATCACGACTGCTGTCTTTACAGATGCAAACCATCTTTGCTGCTTTGCTCAAATTCCTATAAAATACAATCTTAGCTGAAGGAGGTCTGGTTCAGTTAAATGCATCCATATGGTAACATGCTCATATCCCCCATTACCGGAAAGTTATATTAATTTTGTGCTCATAAATATATACATACATATTTTCTAAAACACAAGAAGATGAGACGACAATAAGATAGCTATACTGCATCATTAATATCCCCTGCCTCTAGCTGGGTGGTATAATTCTCACCTAAATCATATTCTTCCAGAATAACATCATTTCAACAAGAAAATGAAGACAGTTTATCTGATATTTCCCACAAGATTTCTAATTGGAAAGTGGACAAAGATTATTGTTACCATTTACCTCCCAGCATTTGAAAAAGCCTGTTTTCTCTCTGTAAGGATGAATTCAGTGGAAAAATATGAGGAATTAGTAGATTATATGACTTGAGGAAATACAGACATTAAGGAACACTAAAAATGAGATAGAATACACTGCAGTAACGACAACATTTGTTTAGTATGCAAGGTCATGATAATATAGTTAAACAGAAAGTTGGTGAAGCTAATTCATGTAACTGTCCAGACGGTATGAACTCCAGTATAAACAATATGGTTTAAATGACATTTGAAGCAAACAGACTTTAATTTTGTTTTCAAGTATTTTCTCTTTTAATTAATGAATTAGGCCAGATTTAAGTAGCTCTGCTCCAGAGTAAGGTTTGGTATAAAAAAGTTATTTATACTCTAAATTAATCTGCATAAAATTTCAAAGGCAAATGTCTCAAAATACTGCTTTATTTAAGAGCATAATTAAGTAATTACTCATCCATACAGGGGTAGAAGAGATTAGGAACAGGTTAGACGGATGAGGAACAGTCTTTCCAATTATACTGAAAAGAAACACTAATTAGTGTATTAAGGATTATAAAGCATGACATACCAGAAGATTTAGAAGGTGATGCTTACTTAAACATTATAAAGAGGCCTCAGAAGAATTCATAACTGTTTTAAGGCTACTTGCATTGCTAGCATGCTATATGGGAGTTTCAACATAACAGAATCAAATGTGTACTTTGCTGAATGATTCAAAAATAACTACAGGCTAAGCACTGAATGAACCATGATTAATGAAGTCTGACTAATCCACATAAGTGAGATTGTGTATTATGAATATATCTGAATAAGCAATGAATTTAAATTGCTGGAAAAATAATCACACATTAGTCTAGAATAACACGCTGTAGAACGCTATGCCACCTATCACATCAGAGATGCTACAGAACAACATGCATAATGACAAGTAATAACTGAAGTTCAAAGCAATGCTGCACTGTTTTACTGAGACAGTGGTTAAGAGGAGTGGTAGCAACCAGTTTGAGAATGAATTTATGAACAGAGATATAGTTAAATTCACCCATACATTTTCTGTAAGAAAATGTGTGCAGCTTGCGTGGGTATCATTTCAAAGATCTCTTGGGTGTTTTCTGCCATTAGGGGGAGAATTGTTCTATGCCCATTGTGGTCAAATTCTGAGCTAAGTCACATACTTGTATGAAAGGAAGGAACTAGATGAACTCTCAAGTTCAAAATACAGTAACATTTCATATTTGTCTTGTAATTTGTACAAACTGCTTCCTTTCGCCAGCCAGGAAAAATATGACTTCAACAGCTGATATTGGGCTTGTTGAACATAAACATCATTTGACCCTATATACTGAACCTGATGAAAATGACTTAAAAGTACTAGTTCTTGCTTCTGTTGTTGTCAGCTGACAGCAGTAATTTATTTCCAGGTCCTCCCATCAGGCTGATGGATGGTGAGAATAAGAAGGAAGGACGTGTAGAGATTTTTATCAATGGCCATTGGGGCACCATTTGTGATGATGGATGGTCTGATAAGGATGCAGCTGTAGTCTGTCGACAGCTTGGCTACAAGTAAGAAAACTCATTAAACTGTTTCTCAGGTTATCTGTTTGTTGTATCTAAAACTGTTTAGTTTCTGCAACCGAGTATCACCAGCATATGTCTGATAACATAATATATGCCCTTTAAAACTTGTGTGTTTGGCATTCTTTTAGAAAAGCGTATTGACACTATTCACGTAAGAAGTGGTAGGCTATGTCTTCAAAAGGAGTATTCATTAACTAGCAGAATCTGGAAGAGGAATTTTGATATTCAAAGGCACATCACAGTCTGACTGGCAACTGAAATGCAAGTTAATGTTAGCTATTAAGTATTTTTTTTGAAGTTACATACTGCATATGACCAAGATGTTGACTAAATACTGTATTTTATTTGTCACTTACGGTGCTACATGTCTAATATAAACATATTACACTGATTTTTTGTTTTACTTTTTTTACACTTATTTGCACTAATGTAACTGAGAAGAGAATTTGGCATCTGCTTAGTGCTCTTAGCCACTCAAACTGTTCTTAATTTACTTCTTTCATCTCCTCTGTTTTCAGATTTCTAGACCTTTTAAGAAAGTTAAGAGTGAAATTTCTAGTTTGGAAAAAATGAGGGAAACATTAACATCTAGAACAGCACAGATGATTACATATTCTGTGAGCTACGTAGATTCTCTCTGATTTTGTGTGAGAGCTCTGTGTTTCACCATATTTAAGTGACAACTTTCATTCGTATAACAATTTTTACATTGGGTCATCTTTAGTCAACACAGAAGAACTTAAGGTATCTAAATTCTAGTGCTTTAGTGATTTGATGTAACAGTATACATAGAAAAACCTTGGAGAATTTAAAATACCTTTTTCATTACATTAGCAGAGAAAATACAAATATTCAGAACCTAGGCTTGGTTTACCAGAGCTTACTGAAATTGTCTGGAATTTAGCTAAAATTTCAGGGGTAATGGTTGTATTGTTGTAGAGAGTTCTTGATCTGTTTTCATTGAAAGGTATAATTTTGCATATTGTTAATACTTATCTTTTGTGAACCTTAATGATGACTTTGAAATCCTTACTAGGTTCTAGCATAACTGCTAACATTTTTAATGGAATACAGCAGCAGGTCAGTGTCCACTGTCACAAGGTGTGGATACGAAGTCTGCAGATTCAGATGCAGGCACACCAGCTACTGAATTCCTAGTTTCATGGTTTTTTTTCCTTCATTTGCTGATCTGGCTTGGCTTGATGTAGCCTGGAGACTTGATAAGACTGTTATACAAAGGACTGTGGTTTTGGTCTGCGTGACAGTAATTTGAATAAGCTTCATTTAATATAGGAATTGACCTGACAAGACAAAAACACCCTCTAATTACAAACCACCGCCATGTATATGTGTTGCTTTTGAACTAAGTTGCTTAATCAGGCTTACATCACTCATATGCAATTTTTTTCTGGATACCTAAGGGCAGTAAAGATATAATAACTATGGGGCAGACACATGAATAGCAGAACTAATGAGAGCTGAAAAATATCTAGAAGAGTAGTGAAATACAACAGGAAACCAGTGAAATGTCATCTGAGGGTATCTGTAAAGAAATCTGAGCTTAATAAATACAAATCATGTTATCTGTTTGCTGTATCTAACAATGTAAAGTTTGTGCAACTGAATTATCAACAAATTATGTCTGAACATGTAATATATGCCTTTTAAAAATTGTCTGGTACTCATTTAGTAAAGCATAATTATAAGTAATAGTAGACTACAGCTTCAAAACTACAAAACTTGACTTGTGTTATCTCTCACTGAATCATTCATTTAGTCTGCTTCATCCTCAGCCTTTCTGGCCTTTTGTATGTATCCCTCAGGTGATCACACTCAACCACTTATCCCTACCTTCTGTTTTTCAGTCTCTGCAAGGACAGACGGTTGGATTCTCCGTTTGTCAGGGTGGGAAGTTAAGATGATAGCGTACAACAGAGCACGTTTCCTGAAGGACTAGGCATAGACACATTTTAGAAATCTAAAATTAGGTTTCAGAAACTGGGAGAGCTTGTCAGAAATGCCAGATCTTGGTGACCCTATGTCTAGACAGTTGCATTCCACAAATCTGACTATGCCGTTATGTGCACGGATGAGCTGGAATTGCTTCTGGGCCTAGGAGTTCATGCACAGATCTTTTTGATGAAGTTCAAATTATATTCGGTGATGACTTCACTGTTTCAGAGCAAAGCTGGGGCTTCTGGGTTCACGCACCTGAGCTTGAGGGTTAGGAATGTTGTTTCTTTAGAAATAAACACATTATGACCTTTTCCTGGGAGGAATTAAAAAAAACATGTAATACTAAAGTTAACATCAGTTTTCATTAAGACTGGTCTCAGAACTAAACAGTATCACTCAAATTCTTTTACAATGCTATGTTTAATTCTCAAGTCTATCCTACTGGTGAATTACATTCCTTGGGGAAAAACAAAATCACACATTTATTATTACAAATGGGAGAAAAAACTGCCTTAAAAAGGAAGACTTGTGTAAGCAAAGGGTAAACATTGAGAAAATGGACTGAGTTTTTCCTGCATGTATTATTCATATTAATGCTTATCTGTCGATTTATTTTATGAAATCCTGCTTTGGAACATTCTCAGCTATTTACTAGGGTTCATTATGAGACAGAAATAAGAAAATCCCTGAAAATCAGTAGGTTCAAAGCAATACTAGTTTTACAGATGTCTCATTCACCCAGTTTGTCAAATCCATGATTAGTGTTGGAAAAACATGACATAAAGAACATTTGAAAACACCTACTAATTGGCTAAAACCAGTCATGAAAACATAAAAGTAACTAATAGCACCCTTATCAAAGTATATTTGTAGCAAGATGAACACGAAGAGAACACATACCTTTTCTGAAGTACTATCTACTATGTGATTGGGGTTAATGTACAAAAGTATTTTGATAGAATGAGTGAAGAGCAGAAGACAGTTTTAGAAAGCCCTTGCATTTTAGTGAATTACACGGCCAGTAAAATTGGACCCCTTTCATTTAGGACAGGCTTATAAGAATACAGAAACACACACATGTGCACACGTCCCTCCCAAATGAACAAGTATCCTGCCATTAGTGCTCCAAAAATGATCTACTATAGGGAAAAAAAGAAAAGTTCTAAGGTAGCTGGCAATCTATACAAATCAACTGGCTTTCCTGATTAACAGTATTATAAATAATGGTAACACTGCATCTGAAGAGCTCAGCATGTTATTGCGTATGGTCTTGTGTCTGAGAAAAGCTAGGGGATAAGACCTGAAGGCGTTCTTCTCTCTAGGGACAGATTTGAGCAAGCAAAAAGGTTGTTTCTCTGATGGTCATCTGTGCGTAAATAGCTGGCCTGGAAAGCAGCAATTAAGGGACACATATACCTTGGTAAAGGGTGGACTAAAACCAGTTGTAAGAGCACATTCCAGCATGAAACAAACACGTAAGACTTAACACTTCTACATTTAGAGATCTCCCAATTATATGAAATAATTTTCTCTGTTAAGCTGCACTCCTTGCTCTAGAACATCACAATTTTTACATTTGTTTCCTGGTAGATGTTCTATTTAAACAGTGGTGTGTTTGTGGTTTTTTTTTTTTTGTTAAGAGTGTGTTAAGAGACACACCTTTTGTAGCAATTACAGCAAACTGAGAGATTATTGATGCACAGTCAGAGATAGGCAGCTTCCATCTAAAGGTATGAACAATCTCCACAGTCCAAGTCCCATGATTCAGTTCATGTCAATGCATGATTGCAATCCATATGCAGTAAGTTCCCTCCTTCATCTTTGTCTCTCTGCATCTCTTTTCACCTAAAATATTTACATCTGTGACCTCACAGATGTCAGAGTATTCTTTGAGATTTGTCTGGTAAGCCAACCGAGGCAGTGCCCTTACTGAGTAGCCGATAAGAGTCGGCAGAGACAACTCCATACTAAACTGCCATAAATACTTGCCTGCGAAAGGTTAAGAATACTGTGGTCATTCACAACAAAGTAGTTTTCGATATCCTGAGGAACTTTAGGGCAATGCCCTGAAGCACAAACTTTGTTTTTTGACACAGAGATACCAAAACCAGGTAGGATTTTGTAACGAGCGCCTGCATTGTCTCACTGTTTTGTAATAGCGTACATGGACACATCAGCTGCCCACAGGTATTGGCGAGTTGGACATTTTTTGTAGTTATCTGTAATCAGAGTATCATCACGAAAAATATTTGGAGCAAGAAGAGACACATTGCTTGTGACTGACACCTTAAATCATCCGCAACGCGTTAGGCAAAGATTGACCTATACTGGTTCTGAACTCATTTCAGGCTTTAGATTATCTGGTAAATACATGCAAGCCATGGAAATTAAAATATGTGGAAGGACAGTTGACCTTGTGGTATCATGTCTGTCGGATGTTTTACATGCTTTTCTTTCTTGGCTTTTTGCAACTCATGCATTCTAACCGACACTCCCTGCTTAGAAAACCTGCCTGCCTACCCTTCAATACGTGGCAAAAAAATCCAAACAGCCAAGGATTTCTGTGAGCAAGTTTGAAAACAGAGGAAGCTTGCATGTATTACTTTGATGTTTCCATTATATGGATATGGGCAATTGATGGCTGGATTCTTGGAGTTTGATCCAGCCACACTTCTAGTATGATGACGCTTTGCAAATCGTGTGACAAATCAAAATTCCTCCCCAACAGACAATCTCGAGCCGATGAAGGGACACAAACTCTTTACGCCATTCTCACTTATCTTCCCCAACACTGCAGGTATTAAAAGAGGTATGAAAAGAGGTGTAAAGGGAGAGAAATACTTTCTTGCATAATACATTTCCATTGTTAAACTCTTTCTCTACTACAGCATTTCATTGTATGTGCAATTACTCTTTTGTATACATAGAAGTACTGTCCCTTACAATATGCAATTATAACGTACCTTTTAAAATAGAAAAATATGATATAGTGCAACATTTTAGTTACCTAGAATTCAGTATATTCTTACCACAATAAAATATCAGTAAATTGCTCTCAACTGATGTGTAAACTTGTAGTTCAGGCACACGTAGAGGCAGCCGTGGCTTCCTGCCCGACTTCTCTGTACAGCTGGTTGGGTGGTCTCCCACTCATAATTCTTTCTGACTCTTCAACCACATACCACAAAACATCTATTTATATATTAAGAAGCATTATCCTAAGTAATTAAAAATGATACTCTTATCACAGAAGTTACCAAACTAGAAGCTTACATGCACAATTCATGTCGGTTTTTTATTGTGTTTGCTCAACCACTCCCTCATTTGGGAAAAATGTTCATCATTCGAAAGAGGTTGTTCACAGAACCGACACTGCGGTCATTGCTGAAGCTGCATGGTGCTACAGACAAGTTATAGGGATCAGGACTTCAAACCCTAATAAAATGTCCTAAGTCCAACATTTAAATACGTAGGTTTGATACTCATACAAGCATAGGATTGTCACACTGACCTTCTTTATAAGGTGCCTTGAAGCCTACGTACGAAAATGCTACATAAGCGCGAATACATGGTTCCTCCCAGGAAAAGGTGGGTGCTGAGACTGAAGTGGGTTCAGTCTTTCTCTGACTGCATTACAGTTTTAGAACCCAACTGTGGGGTGCACTTTAAAAATGGCATGATAACGAGATATGTGAATAACTAATAACAACTAATAGATCTGTGAATCATAGCTCCTGCTACACTGCAAGTACGCTGTATTTAACTGGCCCATCTTTCTGAGGGAATCAGATCAGAAGAATTTATTTTTAGCATTCACAGATACTGATTTTATATGAGGATGAAAGAGGTATGAAAAAGCAGCTTTCAGATATTTTGCTTTACAGATATTTGTGATGCTGTTACAATGTAAAATATTTCACATAGTGCCTTCTAACTAAATGCATAAAAGCACTTTTTAAAAATTAGTGAACTGTAGCAATTTTGTTACACTTCTTTTTTTCTACATACCAGAGTAACAGAGGCAATGAGAAGAAAAGTTGTCACCAAATGAATCAGTGATAGGGCTTGGAATAAAACCTCAATGTCTTTCACTACTCTGAAATATTTCGGTTGAGTAAAATGTAGAATAAAGCCTCAAAATGTTTAATATAAAAACATATGTTCTGTTTCCAGAGGTCCAGCTAGAGCAAGGACAATGGCATATTTTGGGGAGGGCAAAGGCCCGATCCACGTGGATAACGTGAAGTGCACAGGCAATGAGAGATCCTTGGCAGACTGCATTAAGCAGGACATTGGGACGCACAACTGCCGTCACAGCGAGGATGCGGGAGTGATCTGTGACCACCTAAGCAAGAAGGCCCTCGGGAACAGCAACAAAGGTGAAGCCCCTTCGTGAGTCGCAGACCAGCAGGTTCGGATGGGGAACTGTCACGGTAGGAAGAGACGGACGTAATCGATCCCACCTCACAGAGGAAACAGTCATATCAAAAGAATTAT
>Ga0181612_141475_pt1 | contig 29519 bp, 20 predicted proteins | sample HoacroProtozoa21_FD_119630 | JGI IMG/M metagenome (GOLD analysis project Ga0181612, IMG submission 119630) | Hoatzin crop microbial communities from Cojedes, Venezuel. Combined Assembly of Gp0051906, Gp0051904, Gp0051908 | reverse complement strand
TTCTGTGATTCTGTGGGTTGTAAATCGAAAGCCATTAATATTCTTCAACTTTTTTAACGCTTCATAGAATACGTGTAACTACGTGTACAGCTACTGCTTTGCTAAATTTTAATCCACATGAAGCATTGGGACGCATGGGATCTAGCATAGGCTTAAGCTGTCACTGCATGGTTTCTGCTTCCACATGATGCAACTTAACTCGAGCATCAAGAGATCCCTAATCTATAATTCTGTCTTGGCCTTCTACTGTATTTATTCTGTCTGCCTTTTTCCTGCAACAGTAAAATAAAGAAATAAAACTGTTTACTTATTTCTCAGAAATGCTGTATCAGTCATTCAGGACCATATCAATTAACCTTTTATCGATATCTCACAGTAATTCATTCTCAATCAAAACCCAACTGAGTGAAGAATGGGTGATTTTATACCATCTCATACAAAATGAAATACTATTATACATTATATAAAGGCAAGAAAATTCTTATTAGGAGGTTATCTGAAAGTTCTTAAAAAGGACAGCTTTTCTAGAAAAACAGAAATATTGCAAATTATAAGCTACACTAGTTCTATATTCTCTTGTCAGAAACTGCTGCTGTAGTATAAATCATATCCTTGGATAAAAGCTTTAAATATATGTTCAATTCAGGTCAAGAAATATTAAGTAATTACAGGTAAGTGTAAACATTTTAAGACTAACCAGATAAAAGCTATTCAAAAATGATTGATGAACCTTTCACATATGTTGATTTTTCCAACTGTAGTTTAACTTGTCTGACACACTTCATCAATGAATGTTTCTTGAGAAGCCCAACTGAAATGAACCTGTGTTCTCAAAGTATAGAGTTGCTACTTTCAGCTACTGAACTTCGCTGCTTTCACACCCATAAACATCATTCCTCCAGCAGTCATCGTTGTAGACCCATCTGTGATACATTTCCATGTTAAGTAAATTCTTGTTTCCAGGTAAGTCAATCCCGCTTCTTGCCCCTCAACAATGAATAGAATAACAATTTAAGGAAGCACTTGTAAGCAACTGTGAGTAGTTATTACAAGTAAAATTTCTGGTTACTGCAAAACCAGAACCTGAAATACTTGTCTGAATTCCAGATAATCAACAGGTTAGAGCACATCCATACCCTTTTCCAGCAGCAACAAATGAACACAGAAATGCAGGCATATTTTGCACTTCTATAGCCTACCAAATTCCTGCAACCTAGCAAGTTATGAATTTTCTCAAGGAATACAGATGCCTACAATAAAATAATTTTAAAATTCTGGTTCCATTTTAGAACATAGTGCTGGAAGAACAGGAAGTGGTTGAACCTCAAGGCTACCTCACGATTTCGTGCATCACTAATCATCAAAGCAAGAAGATTTATGCAATAATTGTACACTAGGAAAACCTGATCATAAAAGAATAAGGTCCTTCAAAAAGAGTTCCTTTGAAGAAAAATTAGACAGAAGTTTTCTTAATAAAGACTCCTAATGTTGACAGAATACAGTAAAGAACTCCTACAGTAGGTGGAAAAACTCAAATGCCAGCTTATCTGAGAGGACTTAAAAAAGTTATTTTAAGATATTTTATGAAACTCAAAACAATTCTCCAGATTCTAGGAGTTCAGATAAATATAAACCCGTCTCAAATATATTTGTGAAAAAGATGGGGATTTTTCCATATCCATGGAGCTTTGATTCTTTATAAAATTTCTTAGGGAGAGTACAGAAAGGGTTCACTACTTGTACAACAGGATTCCAAACACAATATTTCAGGGTGGTGGATGATATTACTGCACTCACACACAACACAGGAGAAAGCAAGAGCATCCTGGCCAACTTTGCGGGGAGGGCGGGGTGGAACATCCGTAATCTCTGAAAAGTATACAATCCTGATTTTTCTTCTGGAATTCAGTCTGACCACATAGGCATGAAGGAAAGAACTGGCAGGGAAGAGGCGTGCAGATTAAAATGTAGCATTTGCAAAATTACAGCTTGCTAAACCCCAGGTTATCTGTAATGGGAAGCCTTACTTTTTCAGGAATGGGCCAGCAAATTAACTACGTGTTGGACCAAAATCATAAAAAGTAAAATAAACACCTGGCTGAAGAATCTGAGGTCTCAGAGGGGGGATCTCTATGTGACTAATTCTCTTGAATCCACAAACACAATAACATTAAGTCTTAATGTTCTATTTAGGTTTTGGTGTGAGGTGATGTTTTTTTATTATTATGATTGCAGTATTATTGGACCAATTTATTCCCTCAGGGAGACTAGTGTAAATCCTGAATCAGACTCTTGGAGTTAACCTGGATTTCCACGAGTGTCACAGAAAGTAGAACTTGGCTGAACTTGGGTAAATCTACAGACATGGAAATAAGGATATTGAAAGGGAGAATTTACCAGCTCCAGGCTCAGTCTTGCATTCTTCCCATATTCCAAACACTGAAGAGTTTGAGGATGAATTTTGGGTGTTCCTGAAAAGCAGGACTGGACAACTGCTTAGTTGGTAAACAGATGAATGAGTGGTTTTCTTTTCTCAGAATTGGGACATTTTATGCTGAGTGATAGAGCTTACTATCTATTTCTGATTTCTATAAACTGTTAGTCAAACTAAATCAGGCAATTATCCTCTCTATTGTTAAATTTATAACAGTATTTTTAAAAAGTCAAAATGCTATCAAACTGCAAATAAAGGAATTAGTATTAAGTACAAAAGGAGGCGAAGTCACATAAATCCTCTACTGGCTTGTGTCCACTTCCTTACTTTAAACCACTGGCTAGGATCTTCAGCAGCATTTCTTGTTCTATGGACACATCATCGCTTTCCACCCACTGAAACAGCTGTGTTCTACTGGAACAACCGAGCTTAAAAACAAACAAACAAAATCCCCAGACAAAGTTCACAAGATAAGCATTTTTGCAGTCTTATTCTCTGGAAGAGCTAATATGGAGTCTGATTTCCAGAATGTTGCAAAACTATCTTCTCCTTGAGGAAACTCTCATTAGAAAAAGAACACTGGGTCTACATAATGGTAACAATATTTGGCCTTTAAGGATTAATCTAGAACAGAGCTTATTTAATGGAAGGAAAAACTAATGATAAACAAAGTCAATTTAAAAAAAAAAGTCTGCCTCAAAGATATGATTCACATAACCGATTTCTCTGGCTAATGGACAAAGGCTTTCCTTCAGAGTCTGTGCTTAGAATCAGAAGAATCAGAACTGTGATTTTTTATGACATGTCAGTAATCTATCTTGATGCAGACTATGATTCAAAGCTGTACAGCACCACCAAGCACTGTTGGGGTCTCAGTAAGATTTCCCATCTTTAGCACTGCACCTGAAGACTGGAGTGGTCTGATAACTAGCCACTCCTGAGAGCACTGGGGAAAAACAACTCCACCGAAGAAAGGCATTACTAAATTAGACTTTTAGATTAACAGTATGTCCTGGTAGCTTCTAGAACAGGATTTATATAGATATCCTACAATGTTGCAATTGGAAATCAAATTTAGTTCTGTAATCATTACCTGAGCACAGACTTTATCCAGCGAAGACAAAACGCACTAGGCGACATGATGGTAAGTTCCATTAAAGCAGTACCAGCACAAGTTATACGCCTCTCCACATACCTGCCTCTGTGTCCATCTACCTGCTCATTTTGCATCCGAGGCACAAGGTAGTTGGAATCGCGGAGGGGAAAAAAGCATCCTTCCAGTTCTACAAAGCAGTATGATGTGAGACAGTCAGATCAAATCTTTGATGTATATTAGCAAAAGGAAAGGAAAAAATAAAGGATTTATAAATCATCTTCCAAGAAATTAAAAAAAAAAAGAAACTCCACAACCAAACATCTGTGTGTGAGATGTACTAAGGAAAAGTATTTGAATGCTGCCCAACTGCCCTTCTCGTCTTCAAAACAAACAATTTTAACAGTTCGCTCATTGCCAAAAAGGCTGTGTTGGATGATCAAAGGGAAAACCAGCTACTTAGACAATCCTGTCTGAGAATCTTATGTCCCAAAAATTTTTGCTATCAAGAATCTTATAGTCATACTGTACTGCACGCTAGTGTTCAGTCTAAGCAAACCTAAGAGCTATATTGCACTTGTTGTAAGGCAGGCAGTAGGGTCTATTCTAAGGTGCAACTCAAACAAAAGGAGGAAGAAAGCAGTTCAATGTGACAAGAACCTGAAGTGTATTAAATATAAAGCACTGCCAGCTTTTTCACTAAACAGCCTTTCCTGCCTGAGAGACTATGTAAAATTTAACAAACAGCAATTTCTTCTTTACTTAATTCAATATATATGAAAAGCAAAGATGTATACTGAGACAGACAACAATTTCACAGCATTTATTAAATGTAAAATGTTATAGTGTATATTTTTTCTGGAGTTTAAACCACTCTCAGTTAACTCAGTATTGTAATATGTTGAATTATAAGGCTTATGCTGAAGGCTTATGCTTATAAATTCAAAACGGCCAATAAAGTTAAAGCTATCCATGAAACTCAGATGAAGGAACTTAGATTGCTGTGAACTGAGACAGTTTTCATCTAAGTAGTCACTAAGCGTGGATTTATGGTCCAACATTTAATCTTTGATTCCTATGAATTTCTCTCCTTGGCTGTGACATTAACATTCTTGCGAAAACAGCTGGATAAATTGATTTAAGCTACTTTATCAGACTGTATTACTGGTATTATTGACCAATAATCCAGCTTTTGCCAGAAAACATTACTTTTATAATCTCTAACAGAAAAACTGCATTAGGCACAGAAAGCTGTCATTATTCTCATAGCTATAAACCTCACTGTGTTCCATCTATAACTTTCTTTAAAAAGTAGCTATTTTGACTAAGAAAAATCCTCTCATTTCACGTTTGCAAGGCTGTTAGTAAATACTCAGTGCCAGCAGGGAAACAGCAGTCTTTTTAAATAATATTATCTTATGAAATCCCTTCAAAGATTCTAGTTTCTTAACGCAGCCAATGCTATCCAACAATCCCAACCAGAAATAGGAAATTGTTTTGAGGACTGAACTTGCTTTTCTCACCTTGGCACATAAAGATTCAAAGTGCACCAGCTGACTCTCGCCCAAGAGAGTGCCCTGGCATAAGCAACCGAGCATACAAATCAGTCTCAGCATTAGGGACATCGGCACAAGTAAATTGCGTACAGGAACTTCTCGTGAAGTTTTGTACAAATGCAATGAGTCACTCTGTGCCTTGCATGACAAATGGCCTAACTATGTTCTTCATGCTTTGTTTTCGGTTTACACAGCTCCTTTTGTAACATTTCAAATCATGTATTAGGATTCTGGGCAAAAGTGAAAATTTTAGTTTCAAAGAATCAGGACTTCTGGCTCACCTTGATATATAAATTCATCAAGTTAGACCTAAATTCACTGACAGACTCTTGTGCTGAACAGTTCAAACACACTAACTTGTGGGTTGGGGTTTTTTTCGCTACATTCAGGCAGTAGCTCAAAGTCTGAACTTGCTTTTCAATGAGATCGGGGTTACTTTATGGTCTAAATATAGTTTACTTTTGGAGGCATGAAACAAGCAGAAGAAAAAAGGGTACATTTTACGAGCACTCAGTCAAATGAAAATGAAGAAATATTACTTTTAAAATTCTGTTCCACGATTAAGAAGCAGAACTAGCCTATTGCAGCCCTGAGACAGAACAGTAACAGTGAGGATGATGGAGACACAAAGCAAGGCCGTGCTGTGGCAATCCTTTGCTGCCCCCCACTCCGGAACAGTCAGAACTAATTAGAGCCATCCTCTAGCTGCAGTTCCCTTCACCTGAGCCAAGGCCAAATCAAAATAGCAACCGCAGAGAAACAAATCCAATATTTAAAAAACAAAATTTAAAAAAAAAAATCAAAAATGGAGCACAACCAAGCACAACCACTTAGGCTTCTCACTGGCTTGCACGGATTTCTCGTTTCTCTCCTCCTTATAACTGAAGGATCTCTTCCAAGATTACAAAACTAAGCTGCTCAATTCAAATCAGACTGTAACCACGATGAATTTCAACAAAGATACATGTAAGTTTGAAAGTAATACTTTTGCAGAGGTATTATTTACACGCAGTGTTATTGTTGTCAAACTTTCAGTATGAACACTATTTATCTGGCAAAAAATAACCACTATTTCAATCTGATAAGAAATTTTCACAGGGAAAAAATAAATTTTGATAGGTGATGTCTCAGGCGCTTTCACCCTGGCAGAAACGTTGCTTGCTGAAGGGGGTGTTACATAAAAAACCACCTCACAATCAAGGATTTTTAGATAACAATCACTTGAAAGCAGTATAAGCTTATATATATATTTCAAAGGCTTTGGAAGCTTGTGCAAAGAAAGAAATGTTTTCACAGCCTCATAAAAGAAAGTGATATAAAATAAAGCAATGTGGATACAACACTTGACTAGAAGTAAGGCGTGACTTTTATCGCTAAGCAACCTTTCTCAAACCGTTTTAGTGTAGCCTGTTTCTCAACTGTGAAGTGGGGATATAGACATTGAGCTCCTTTTTCCAAACAATGTATTAAATGCTTTATAAAAACATCATTATCTTTAACAGCTTGTTATACCTCAAATTGGCCTCAGACTTTAGACAGGAGTTCTCTGGGAGGAGATTAAACATGAGATGCCAGACCTTCAACCTGCTCTGTGATGTGCCAGCAGCTAAAATTAGATGGAAAAGTGCTTAGAGAATCAGCTAGGAATTCAAATCAGAGAAATCCAGGGAAGCCATAAAGTTGTGGTGGCCCACTGTGTATGAACCTGATGTCTCACTTTTGGAAAAAAACCACCCACAATACCAAAAAAACACCCCCAAAATCCCTGCCAAATTCTGTAAATGGTCTTAGCTTGGTGCATTGATGCCCACAGAACCCAGGAAGCAGAACCAAACTGGCAGAGCTCCAATTTGACAATTGTATCTTCCACACACAAGAATGCTTTTTCACCCTATCAAGGGATTGTAGCACAATTAATTTAAAATATAAATCTAAATATTGCTAAAATATAAGAACCTTGCATTGCGAAAAATGTTTATATGTTCATTTTGCTGCACACCGGGATTAGAAGCCAAACCTTGTTTACTTATTTATCTTGCAAAAGCTGAGAGACCTTCTAGTCGAGCATGCACTGGGATCAGCACTGAAGACTCTAGTTCTGACACAGATGATGCAAATTTATATATCCATCCTGAATCAGGCAGTTCACTGTCAATGTGAGCTTTTACAAAAGGAGCAACTTTCAGCCAGTCTCTCTTCTGATCTGCTCTACTTCACATATATAGTCACTGAACCAAGCGGAAAAACTGGCTTGACTGTTGGGTAATGAAAGCACTGAAGTATCTTCAGATGTCTCCTCTGTTTATTTTGATGATTTTCCCTCCAAGCTGCAAAGCCAGTGTCCCTTCTGCTGGCCTAGTGAAGTGTTTTACGAGTTTTACAAAGCAAAAGGATCCAAGAGGAAGAGGCTGTGAGACATCAATCCTGAAATATACTGTTGCTTCATGGAGAAGCATTCTTTAGGGCTGCAAAACTCCCTGGTGCAATCCCTGTTCTAATGACTCGGACACCTGAAACTATCTATCGAGACCGACAGCCTCTTGTCACTTGTGATGGACCTCTTCTTCTAACTGGAAATTATGTCTGGATGGAAAGTTTTCCCCAAAATATAACTGTGATAACTGATATATTCTGCTAAAAGCGTCAATACACTGACGTTTCTGGAGAGACAAGAGACCGAAACATTTCCCCAAAATATCATGAACCCCTGCTACCATCAGTTTGCTAGTCCAAGACTGAGATCCACACCAGTTCTGAGAGTACTAACATAGAACTTTTAAAAATGTTCATTAAAAACAAGTAAAAAAACTCCTTCTGCATTTATTTCTGACCCTCATAAACAAATCCCCTTGTCTGAAATGGAACAAGACAGACCTTTGAGCTTCATCCCCAGACTTGGTCTTGTCTGTCGTCTTGATCTGGGGCTCATCAGTAGTCTCTCTTTACATGTCTCTATCAAGAGTTTATGTTTAAGCCAAAATAAGTACTTTGGCCCCGTTACTACAGCATATATGTATATAGGCACACACACGGTGCTGCATCTGGCACCACCAAAAATTCATTAAAATCTTTTAGAGATTAAAAGATTAATCCTTGTTGACACAGTGGGCCACTCGTGCAGAGGTAAATGCACATAAAACAAACCCTAAAAAAACATCAAAAAATATTTTTTTCCCCACGTTTTCCAAATCCATATGGTAAAGAATTCATTCAGATACTTGCTGTCTCAGCATAAAACAAAGATTTACAAATATGCATCCAAACTTCCAGGTCTTATGCAAAGCATGCATTTACGGTCACTAAAAAGTCAGAGGCAGGGTGCTCAGTACCTTGCAAGACTGAATCCAAGATAAATTAGAATTATGTTTACGGATATGTTTGTGGAAAGCTGAAGGACTACCTGATTGCTGTGAGCACGTTTTTCCGCTATATTTGTAAACTCAGATCAAAATCAACATTCACACTTCTGTATATGCAAATTAAAATCTTGCCAGCACATTCTTAATAATTTGTCAAAACCATATGAAACTGATCACAACTTTTCATCCCCAATTTCTGCAGCCATCGTCTTTACCAGCCTGAGACCATGTGTCTTTGCTTCTATCAATGCATACAATTCTTTGCAGAAAACAACCATTTATAAATGTTTGACAGGATGTGCCTTCACTGCCTTCACCAAAATAGATATTTCATTAGTAAGGATCTCTAGTCACCATTCAAGTTCAGTCAATAACATATTTTAAATTCAGTGGTCCAGAACTTCTATCCACCATAAAAATAAGCTTTAAGCACTCAAACAGATGAGAAACCTAAATAACCAAAAAAATTTCATTCTCATGTTCACAATGAAACTATACTTAAGCAAGAAAACATGATCTAGTCCTAAATCCACCATTCTTATCATCAGTTCTAGAAAGCTTAACCAAGAGCAGCCAAGAAAATCTGAGCTTCGTATCAGAACAAACCACATGGACCGGGTGAGAGTCGTTGTCTACTAATTACTGCATTTCAGTAGTTTGGTAAGGTTGGTGTTAAACGATACTGCTGAGGTGCAACTCTTCCTTTTGAATTTATTTATATGATTACCTTTTGGTATGATTATCATTCTATATGATTATCATTCTTCCTGTACTGTTGCCACAGTTGTATACTGACAATATTTTTAGCATCATAATGAGCAATGCACAAGTAATGTGAGTGCCACAGAAATATTTGCTGTGGGCTTACGCAGAAGACATGGACCTTGTCTTCTGCTCACACAGACACTGCTCATTCAAGTTCTGTGGCAAGTAACTCAAGGCTCATTGTCAATTCAATTTAAAACTCAGGAACTGCCATTTTTATTTCAGGAACAACATCCCATATAAGAAGACAGTTGCAAGACCAGTCAAACAAAGGAAAAGGAACGTTAAGTGTGGGGAGACACATAAAACATCAGATAAGGAAGAAATTTTATAGCAGCTGGTCAAACAACGTATATAGCTCTTCTACTGAAGCCACCTTTCTACGTCTCAGGTTCTCCCTGCAGAGTGATGATAACAGCCTGCTTTGCTCATCAACCTTTCTCTCTCTTCCATTTGTCTGAGTGTTAACTGTCAGTCAAAGGAACCTTTTCTAACCATGACTCTGTGGAGTACAAAGTGCAACATGGGCTTAAATGTAGATGAGGCTTCCTTACTGATATAACTAATAACAACGTTATTGTAGAGGTAACACTTTTCTGCAATACAATATAACGCTTCATAGTAAAGTACAAAGGAGATGCCTTTTCCACTATTAGGTACACCAGAATTGATGAAAGTCATTTGAAATACGTACTAAAATGTGAGTCTGCACATTTTACTGGATCAGCATTTCTCAATTGCTTAGTTTGTTCAGGCTTTTCATTTATTCTTCATTTTAGGAAATATTACACTGCTCAGCATTATGAATATACTGCCAAGAATAGCTACCTCACTTGGAGCTCCTCAGTTAAGAAGGGATTTAAGGATTATAGAAAATACATATTTTTAATAGCATTAATGTCCTGCTTGGTGTTGGAGCTTTGAAGCATCAGCAGCTCTGGCACATGTGCTATTATTCATGTTCCTCATGAATGTTCTTCATGCCAAAATACACATCCCGACCTAGTTCAAGCAGATTCCACACAAATTCCCTTAGCCTTCAGATGACTGTGTACAGAACATAATCTATTTCAGAGACACATAATCCATTGCTAAAACCATACTTAGAGCAAAAATACTGGTGATCTGGAACTACAGGCTTTATGTAGATAAATTTAAGAAGGCATTTACCTCCTTAAAAGAGCTCTCAAATCTTTTGCTTCACAATTTGCATCAACTCTCGAACCAGGACCTTCTCATACAGAAGAGCTGCAGAAAGTCAGGAAGGGTTTCTGGCAGCACTGACAGTAGTTGTGAGCAATTATGAAGTTACTGTGCTCTTTGTGTGTGCATGAGTGTATACCTGCACGCTAGGCAGAGGCAAGAGGTAGTGATCCAGGCTATGGCTCCTTTTACTTCTGATATGCTGATGAACTACTAATGCACAAATTCTCAAATTGTTTCCTTACTTAGAGATCATCAGGGATTTTACAGTCTATTCATGAACAATTCCCCTGCCTGCCTCTGTGTCCAAAGTTTTCTATAAAGCCTAATTTCACTTTTGCTAGAGTACCCTTCCGGTAAGTTAAACCTGCTTGCTGAGCATTTCAAGGAAAGCAAAAAGTTATGCTTTCTCCCTTCCAGTATGAGAAGTTTCTGCTTCAGAGGGACACACTGCAGTCAGTTAAGAGTGAAGCCGTAGTATGACAAAAAGGAGAGTCTAGTGGGCAGACTTCAGTTCTCTTTTCAAGAGTTTGGTAGGCTCTCTCTAACACTGACTGCCGTCCAAGTGGGCTAAGTGCTGTGGCTAAACAAAAACATCATGATGTTGAATATTAAAACTGCATCTGTATTAAAATATGGTTTGGACATTTTTTTTGAGCACTGTGTTGCACAAAATGTTCATTATGGGAACAAAACAATGACATGAGTATCAGGAAAGAAAAGTAATTTAAAGCTTCAAGGGTTGGATTTTGGGTCTTCTTTTTAAAAAACAGTTCTATGTTCTCTTGAATATAGCAATATATTTCATTATGGTATGAGATTTCTGCTGGAGAGCTGTACAGTCTTCTTAAAGGAAATAAACATCAGAAAGGGATTCTGAAAAATAGAGTAAAAATAATATCAGGAAAAATTTATAATAAAATTCTTCCTAGCTGTAAATCGAAGCACTCAAAAATGAGCTGTAAACTGAAACTGAACTGTATCAAATTTTACTTGTTCATAGATTAACACTATAAGGACTGACAACCTCTGCCAGGTTTAAAAAATAAAATTAAAATATGCATATATATATATATGTGTTGTGGTATCTTGCTTTCAGTATTAATTCCAAGCAGGGTAAAGTGCTGAAGATGTGGTTTATTGAACGCAGCTCTCACTCAGTAAAACTGGCATGACAATCAGAAGTGTGCCTCAACAAAGCGGCTTCCTCCTACACAGAAGGCTGAAACACAGTGAGGCAGAGGTGAGGAGGGCATCTGTGCACCCAGATTCTGCCGAGAGGGTGCCAGCCAGGAGCCCAGCCACTCGCACACTGCGCCACAGTCACTGCAGCTGCTGCCCCTGCCGCTGTCCCAGGCTGGCAGCTCTGCTCTGGGCTGGTGCTGAAGGAACGAGAAGAGCAAGGAGTCTGAGGAGGAAGGTGGAACGCGACCTGCCTACTCTTGCCTTGACTCTGCCAAGCTGCACGCAAAGTAAAAATCTAAGGTTGACTGCACGGTTACGGGAGAGCTAAAGCTGCAAGCAGATTTCAGAGCAGCCCTCTATATATACATTAGACTAAGTTTTCATCTTCTGATGCTGTGGCACATTTTGTTTTGAAATACAAACTGTCTTTATGTGTGTCAACATTATGGCTATAAAAGATCTTCCAGTTAATAATTTCTACTCCCATCTTACCATATGTGCAGCTGACAGCACAACACCTTTCAAAAAACCACAAATTTATCTCAAAGGGATTTAATTCTGATTTCATTTGAAATTTCATTAGGGCAAGTAGAAATTCAATATATGCAGCTGTAGACTGAGCGACCTAAGTACATTTTCTTAGGGGAAAAACCCAGCTTTTTGTGATACTCATTAAGAAACCAGAAAATTCCTTTCCAAATCAATTTGACACATGAGCAAGGAAAATTTAAAATTGCAGATCCCTAGCATCAACAACCTTTTTAGTAATATTCCATCACTGCAAAACAGGCAAATGTATATGGAATCAAGAACATGAAGAATGGAATAAATTATAATGTGCATCAAATGAGCAAAAACTGTATTCACCTTGGCTCTATTTCCAGGGCTTTCCTTCGTGCTCTTAGCAAATCCACTTGAAGCACAATAGATTAAAAAAAAACAGCCAACCAAAAAAAAAAAATCCAACCCCAAACCCCAGACATTCCATTATTTCAAATGTATTTTATAAAATAAACTAAGTTTCTAATTGACTTGGTAGCATCTCTTGCTACACTGAAATTTAGGCTTTAGAACTCCTACCGCTACTAACCACAAGTAGAAGGAAAAAATGGGGGTTTTTTTTACACTATTTCCAGTTTCCAAGCATAATTTTGGCAAAATAAATTTTTCTTCTGGAAATACGTCATTTTAGTGAAATATCATTTTAAAGCATTTGGAAAAGTTTAAATGCATTCAAAACAATTCATTCTGAAATTAAATGTTTTGATTTTTCATTGTCTCAAGTATTGTTGCTTCAATATTTTATTTGTAATATTTACCTATTTCAAATAATGTAATAAAAAAATAGTATACTTGAGTTTTATCCGCATGTAAAGTTCTGACGACCTTTCTACTGGAAATTTCCAAGTAATTTAATTGTTTAATTAGTTAGCGCTGTAGCATATTTTGACAGCAAAAATTTCTCATTTCAACCAGTTTTATTTATGTTATTCAAGGACACCTCTGTGTAGCCCTTTTTACTACTAATAGTCCTTCTGTATTGTTTGGGTGTGGCATTTCATATAGTACCAACAGAAGAAAACTGTAACATTGATTGCAAAGCAAGCAAAATTGCCTATGCTTTCCACTGCTGATCAAAACTGTCTTCAATACACTCACAGTCCTGTTGTTCATGTGCTACTGACACTTGGATAGTCACAAGATATACACCTTCTATTTACCTGTAGAATGATACTACACGTGATTCTGAAAAATCTTGAAACCTTATCCTTTGCATTCAGCTCACTGGTCATTCAAATATGCCGAGGCAGCAACAGTTATGAGGCAGAAGGCAGCAGCAAAGGTGTTATGCATAAAGTGTAAAGTGTTCACTTTGCTTTTAGCAAATAATCAGTTTTCCATTGAATATAAGAGGTAACATCCTTCTACTGTGCTTCTAAGAGCCATCTGAAAAGACTGAGAGAACTGAGGTCCCAAGCAGCTGAACTTCACCTATATGTGCTCTCCTTCATGCTTTTGAAAGCAACAAAAATTCGGATACTTCCCTGGAAATGGACTGACCCAGTAACTCTACAGAGAGTTTAAATGGCAGCATACAGGAACTGGAACTGGACAGGCACAATCACAGGAGAACCACAGCGCTTTCGTGCTCATTGTGTGCACTGCAGCATGACATATGCTATTCATGAGCTTACTGAGGGGCTCAATTCACATGAGCAATTCTAGCCAGAAGTGAAGTTGGAAAGTAGCACGTGGGCTTACAACTGCTGTATTTACCTTACAATTCTAGCTGCATTTTAATAGATGTCAATGATGAGAGCTTCTATAGCTAAGTGGAGATATCAAGTTCAGGTGCTTAACAGGCTGCCCAGGGAGGTTGTGGAGTCTCCTTCTCTGGAGATATTCAAGCCCCGCCTGTACAAGGTCCTGTGCAGCCTGCTGTAGGTGACCCTGCTTCGGCAGGGGGGGTGGACTAGATGACCCACAGAGGTTCCTTCAAACCCCTAACATTCTGTGATTCTGAACTGAAGGTTACAACTGCATGTTCACCTGGGATGGAGATCTGCTGTGTTCATCTTAAAGACTGAATCAGCAGCTTCAGGAAGTAGTATCATCAACAAGAGAAAAATTCCAGCTAGAGTTTAGCAACGCTTACCTGAGAGCTTTGATGTGGACTTTCTTTTTTTGCTTGAAACCTTCAAGAATTCATCTATAAGTAGGTCATGAGCAAAAGCTCGTTTATCAGGATCTGGTTCAAAGCAGCGCAATATGAAAGCCTTGGCTTCTGCAGACATGGATTCAGGAATCTCTGGGTGTATTTTAAACATTCCCACCTGAGACAAATAAAGGGAAAAACAATGGCCTAGACTGTACTTTTACCAAACACTAAATAGCATCAAACAAGTGTTTAGATATTAAAAGTGGTATATTGTTCTCAAGTTTTCACAGAATCACAGAATGGTAGGGGTTGGAAGTGACCTCTGTGGGTCATCTAGTCCAACCCCCCTTATCTTTCTGTAAATAGTTTATTAATTCAGAGAAAAAAAGAACTATTACAAACTGTATAAACAATTACATTAAAAATAACCCACGACTGCAAGTAGAGGCTCTCGTCAAGCAGAAAATTGCTTCACTGCTGCTTTTCTCGGTTGGTTTTTTTTTTTGTTTTTGTTTTTGGTTTTTTTTTCAGTTGTGTGTGTGTGGTTTTTTTTTTTTTAAACACCCAGGCTACTGAATAGCTGCTATTGCTGCATTACTCTCTTCAAAACTATGCAGCACTCCCACTCAGTTGAATCAGCTCATTCTTCCCAACATCCTCACTAACCAAGCATTTCCTTTATCTTCTTTTCCTGCCATCTCTAGTTCTAGCTTCTCCAAAACAGTCACAAGATTTCCTGTGTTTACAAATACTGGTCTGAGTTGTACAAGGAAGATGTCTGACCTTAAACATAGCTGCTTGTGGTTCTCCCAGTTCATAAAACGGGGGCTTCCCTGTAGCCATCTCAATGATTGTGCATCCCAAAGACCAGATGTCGGCAGCCTTCCCGTAGCCACGCGGCCCTTTGTCTATGATTTCTGGTGCCATATACTGAAGGGTACCTGTTTAAAACACACTCATTTTTTCACTTAGGTGCACAAATGATGCAAACAGATAGCTAAAGGACAAGAGGACCAAAATCACTGGGGTGTGAGCAATAGTGGGAGAGTTAAAAAAATACTCTTTATTATTCAAAAATTCAAAGATTTCCATATGCGCTCTACAGAAAACTCAAAATACTACTCAAAATATTACTTGTGCTAAAAAAGCATCTAATACCATCTACTGATCCGATGATATCACTTTTCAAAGTCAATGACAATTATTACAAGGTTTCAGTGAGCTTTGGATCAGACATAATTTTAATTTACTGTATTATAGATTAAGATTAAAATAAGGAAGATCATTCTGAATCGCATCCAGAGAGGAAAAGAAGTGAAACCTGAAATCTGAACCTAAACCAGCAGGCAATATGAACACTATTTCTGAAGTAAGGGAATCAACCTGACACATCATTCTGCATTCTGTTCCACTTAAGAGCAGAAGTGGAAGAGCAGAGGATGTAACAGTCACTTCTCATTTTGCACTATTATTCAATGCAGTAGCACCGCATGATTTAACATCCAAATCAAATTATCAAGCAGAATGAGGATCAAGTTCATGACAGGCTCTGTAAGTAGGCAATTCTGGAGATGAAGCCAGGATGTCCAAGCTAGTCAGCAAAGAAAAAAAGAAGTTGCCCTTTGAACAGCAAGACGAAAAAGCCATGCACGCAGAAGAGACAGACTCAAACACAACATAGGAAAGAGACAGCTCTTCTGTTGTAGAGGACTTGCATGTCTCAAGTGGAACTTCCAAAACAGGATTCTCTTTGAACAGTGCATACAAGTACAGTGTATAGCTTAACATTAGGTATAGAAAAACAGTCATTCTTGCAGCAACATTTTACATGGATTTGAAGTCAAAGTTCAGTGGCTGTGGATTCTGACCCTACATGCACAGCTGGAGTGAGGAAAGAGTGTCTCCTCTGGGAACATACCAGTGAAAGTTTCAGTACACGGGTTGATTCCTGCAAGTCTCTTGGAAGTTCCAAAGTCCGAAATCTTTAACACTCCACTGTAAGTGTTGATAAGCACGTTATCACCCTGAGGAGCAGAACATTCAGAGCAATTATTTTTCTCTGCTGACTCTTCATATAAGACTTCTTGCATAGCCTATTTCTTTAATGCACTCTTTAGTAAGTAACAATTACTTCCTAAGGCTCTTAAGAGGGGAGATCTAAGAGGAATCAATAGTGTTCCTGTCTTATGTAATCCTATTATCAGAAACTTCACCTCAACATGAACTTCCCCTACTACAGGAATTCAGTTAAAGAATACTGAGAGAGAAAAAGGCTTTTTTCTTTTTTTAAAAAGGAACTTTTTCATCAGCAGTCTCCTTGAAAAAGAACCTGCTAATATCCCATCCACAATATTCTTCACTTCTAATAAACTTTTATGGAAGCTCAATCATGTCATTGAAAACAGAAATAAAAATATCCTCTATCACATCTTATGTGGCTATATATCAATTGTTCTAAAATAAAAAAACACATATTTTGTTGGTGCAAATTCAAATTAACAATGGTTGACTTCCCTAACCCACAGTTCAGAACTGCAGAAAGGGTATGTGACAATGAAGAACTTTCAGGAAAAAGTTTTTAAATTACAGGACAAATAAATGGTTATTCAGTTACATAACACTATGAGACTTAATTCCCTTCAAATTCTTACCTTTATGTCCCGATGCACTATTTGATTATCGTGGAGGTATTTTAATCCTTCAAGAATCTGCTTGGTGTAAAAGCCAATTGTCTGCTCATTATTCTTTAATGGTCCCCATTTTGAGCGTAGAAGAGCAGAAAGGCTGCCTATAAATTTGGAGAGCAAAAAAGTGAGAGTAAAAATCTAACTAAATTCTGCTTTCTCCCCCAAAGGAAAAAAAAAAACTAACAGCAAACGTTAATCCCACACCAAGTGTAGACACCTCTTCTATCACCAAAGGCCCCTCCAGGAGAATGCTAACTTGCATCATCACTGGCCTGAGCAATTAAAAAGAGTCTCAGGATCTCCACTGGCCTCAGCTGCAGCAGAGGAGCATATGCTTTGTCAGGCAGGTAGATCAGAAGCCATTTATTCAACGTGCTCATCTCTCTCCTACGCCTGGAGAGAAGCTGCCCCAGAGGAATGTTGTAAAAGAGCGAAAAAGGACGGATGTGCATGTGTATGTCTTTCTACACACACCAGCTCCAGAGTTTCTTGAAAAGCTCAGCTCAAGAAGTGGGATTTTTGTTGCGCCTGGCTGCTGCGAGTTCTTTGGTCTCAAACAGAAACAGCAATCGCCATTCTCTTGCATTAGGTACCTACGGAGGGCTCACCCATCTCAGGCTAGCTACAGTCTTTCCTGTAGGATGACCACAGATCATCTCTGATCTGTAAGTAAAAGGAACTTGCCTGCCACAGCAATGATCTGAGCTGTCTCTGTAGCACATCCTAGCTAAATACTGAATAAGAGGACTCACGCACTTTGAAGACACAGTTTTCCCCTTTAATTTAGGAAAGGGATATTAAAGAATATTATGTTTGCATGAAATGTATCTTGTTGCAGTGTTATAGGTTTTATACTTTTAAAATGTTTAAAAAAATCCCCAAACAAACCAGCCAACCACCAAACCAGTCTTCCCCACAACTTACCACCTGGCACCTGTTCCATGAATATCTTAATGAAGCCATTCTCACTAAGAGAACCCAAATACTGGACAATGTTCTTATGTTTGAGATGCTTGTGCAAAGCTATTTCCTCATGCAGAGGCTGGGAGTACCTGGAAAGAAAAGCAGCAGTTTATTCAATATTGACCTTCGGGAAGGAAGTCTTGTGTTTACTATAGTAGCTGAAAATCTATTTAAGATCCCATGAAACATGTTTACACTGAGAATGACTATGTGTTAGATGCATTTAACAACAGTGGTTGTGACCACCACATACTAAAAAATTACATATTCATATATAAATACACAAAACAAAATATATATAATATTGTGTATAAGTACACACACACAAAATGTTATAAATGTACATAGACTGAGTAAAACAGAATTTGTGGAAAATGAATTCCTCTCCAGCCTAACTCAAAGAGAATAAACAGTTGGGCAAGCAGACCAATGCCAAAGTGAACTAGTAAGCCATAAAGTTAGAGTATAATTAAAATCACCCCAAAAATTAAAACAGATCACCATTTAAATTTTAATTAAAGTAGAAGTCTTATCTGCAAGCAAGAGTGAATAGCTATCAGAGTAAGAAAACGGGAATCATTTCATGGGGAGATATTCAGAAGAACTGATCCAAACAATTTCATCAAATGTAACTTAGTTCAAGGTAAAACATTTTTCAGAGATGTAAGCTTTTCAGCAGTCTTTTTGCCAAGAAGGTTTCTGGAGCCCGAATTCTCTTCCAACATGGAACACCAGCAGAGCTCAGCAGCTGATGTGTTCCCAGGGCCAGCCCTAACACTCTTCTTCCAACCATGGGACGTTGGACGCAGGTCAGCTGCCAGATTCTGTGATCTGCCTGGCAAAATGCGGATGACATGCTGAGAGCCTGGTGGCTATTTTCACTCAAGCGCTAACATCTGCAGTCAGACTTTCAGGTCAGCTGAAAAAACTAGATGAAGGACACAGACCTCCTCCTGTCAGTCCAGATGTGAGAAGGAGCTGCAGTCTTGCAGGGCAAGTGGAAGACACATTCGGATGCTTACACTGAGGGAGGACTGAACGTAACTGCAAACTCCACCTTGCAGCTACTCACCCCCAAAAGGAGTAGTTCTCCTGCCACCTTCACCAGGTTGCTCTCAGCACAGACTTCGCGCTGACACCTGTACATTCTCTTCCCCTAATGAACGGGCAGAAACCTTTTATTTAATTACTGGGAGGAGGGGCAGCTTCCTGCTGCCTCAAGTCCAGGAGCCGGCTCTTCCTGGACCCAGCCGAGTGCCAGGAATGCAATCAAAACACGAAGGCAACTGAAGTTGTTAGGGGAAAAGTGCCTGTGGGCTCCCATCCCAGATGGTCATCAGCTCACCTGAACAGCAGCATCAAGCTATAAGTGGAGGCTGAACTCTTAAAAAAGTGGAGGGAAAAGAAAAAAAAGTGGGCACCTGAAAATCCCTATGGAAAACAACTGTTGCGGAAAACAAGGAAAATATTTGGTTAATGAAAAGTGTGATTACGCAGCTCTGAGTCTATTTACTTAAAACTAATTTGAGTTCTGGCTTGCCTCTCCACACATGACTAAAGATTCTGACTACGCTGTTAGTCACTCAGAAATACAAAATCATCAAAGATTATATTCCTGAGTTCTACTAATGGGATATTCATTCAGAGCAGCAACAGCAAGACCATTATAATTCTTCCCCTGCATATTTAAACTGCACAGTTAATTGAGTCTTGAGCAACTAAAATAATTTAGCAAATAAAATAAAGCCATAAGAAAATTCTCCAGTGGCACGAAGCATTTAATTTAGAATTTAGTCATTAGGAGACTTTAAACGGTATGAAGAAAAAAAAAATCCAAATCTTAGAAAGTTAGATCTTATTATATACCTAACATGATTTTACTTTAACTTGGAAAATTGATACAGCCACTGGTACTATTTTGTAGTACTAGAAATGCATTTGAGGGCAACAGCACTGCAGGAATGTTTCCTTTTCTTTCAGAATGTGACTCTGTCGTCTAACATTTCCTGACAATTAAGTAAATTATTCCATACCTTGTATTTAACATATAGCAGTAGCAAAGACTCACTGCTTTTTGCACAGAAATCATTGCATTTCTGGCCATGCTCTGACTCAGAACTTAATTATTTCTTATGAATCCAAAATACAGTAATTTTTACTTTGAAAATGGTAAGAATTACCTTCAGAGATTAATCCTTTCCTTTCTATAGATTTCTTTCAAAATGCTAAAAGATCAGGTTATAATTAATCAGAAATGAATTCATAAATTTTTCTTACTTTGCCATTAAAAGAATAACATTTGAAATTTGTCCTGGAAGCCTGTAAATATTTTGAGAGTCTAGATGAAAGACCAACAGCTTCTTAATAATAACTTTCCCAGTATGCTTTGCATATTGAACCTCAAACCTTTTCCATTGGAAATTCTTTTAAAATGCATATTGGAGAAGAAAAATACGGTTGTTTTTTTTTTTTAAGTAGCTCTGTTGGGGCTATCTTTCTATTAACCACAGTTGTTATAAGCAACAAATTTCTTCCTGGCACATACAAAACTGCAAATCTATTTTGAGTCAAGAGATTGTTTTATCTAATGAGGCAATGCTTTCTAAGAAATTGTAACACATCTTGAAGTTAAATTTACCATAGCAATACAGAGGATGGAAGGATTCCCTTTTCCATAATCTAAGTTCTAGTATCTTTAAAATATTCTGAGTATGGAAAAATTACTACACCACACATATCGATATTGAACAGCCAATATACACATGGATTCAAAAAGATTTAGAAGGATTCATTTTTGAAACGTCAAAGAAAAGAACGACTGAGGACAGAATAACCGAAGGCAGGCCCACAAGAGAGACCCATGAAAAAGAAACTGAGCTAGGGCACCAGCTGGCATTACTGACCTTCCAGTGTGTAAATTACACAAAGAAAACTTTTAATAAGAGTTATCACACAGTGTCCTGCCAACATCTAGGCTCCAATACCACTTAAATAACAGTACTTGATGATGAATAGGTTGTAGAAAATCACGCTCCTTTTCCACAACCGGTGGTTTTACCCCCAGGGACACACTTTCTAGATAAAAGTGAGAAGAATAACAGCCACTGTGGTGGGTTAGAATAGCCTCTTGTATCTACTGTGTTGAATACTGGCAGTCTGTTTAAGACAACTGCTATGTAGGGACAAGTAAAACCAGCTTCCTTCCTGGTATTAGCTGCAGACTGAACACTGCACAAACAAGGATACAGTTATTTCCTCCTACAGAGGAAATGCGGTACGCCAAAACATGAGAAATCCTGCTGAAGGATAAGCTATCCATTAGAGATCATAGTAGTAAACCAAAAAAGCCAAATGGGCAAGAGAAGACAAGAAACTTGGAAATACGGAATCCATTACTGACTGAAATGATGGGACAAAAATTCACCAGTTGGTACACTCAGTATTTTACCTCCTGCTACCAAGCAGTGTTCCATCAGAAGAGCTTCCTTCACAAATGGCAATGACTTTATTTTCTACTTTTCGTAGCTTTCCTGAACATAAGCCTGAATTACAGTCTTTGATAATATTTTACAGTCTGAGAGGCACTTTAAAGATCCAGGCACTCAAGTCACTTGTTAAGAAGCAGCTTGTACAACACTTGACTACAAAAACCAAAGGCCAATGTAGAATTTAAGAATAACTTGACAGTTTAATACAGTCGGTTTCATCTGAAAAATCTTATCTTCAAACTTGCTCTCATATTTATTACAGTATTTATGGAAAGCTATGTATTCAAAATAGCATACGCTGCAAGACTGCAGATATACAAGTACAAAGGACATGAAGAATCTGGTCTTTACACGCCAACCTTTGTAAGTGAGAGAGGGCAATACATATATAATGAGACTCTGTTTCTAAAAAATGTGGATAAAAAGATCATTCAATGTGATTTATTCTAATGTTAAGGGGCTTCATAATAAACAATGTGCAAACAAGAAAGGAAAATCTCTTTACCAACAATTCAGGCTCAGAAGTTTAAAGGACTCCACAAAACGTGAAGTTCAATAGTTCTTTTATAAGGACATGCCTCAGCATGTCTAAGTAGATAGGAATTATCACTAGGTGTTTGAGTGAGATTCTGTGCTTCAGCAATACTTCTTTTGGAAAGAAAAAAAAATATTATAAACTACTAGTACCAAGACCAGTAAACATCTAAATTCTCAGTTGTGATCATAATCTATTCTGCAACTTGGCAATGACTAGTTACACAGACAGGGAACACCATTATATACCACAGACAGGGAATTCATTGGCAGCTTTGTAGAAGAGCCTTGCGGTCCTTGATCAGCAAACTGGTTGATCACATTACTGATGAAATTAGGGAACGCACAAAATTTGGAATCAACCACAGTTACTATACCTGCTGTCTCTCTCTGGGATTTCTTTAATAGCAATTCTGACTTGATTGCTCAGATCTCGTCCTGCATATACAATGCCGTAAGTTCCTTTCCCCAGAATGACTCGCTCGCCATTTTCATCATATTCATAATCATACTGCAAAGCAAACAACAACATGAAATGAAACAGAGGGATAAGATTTAACCTATCTGACACTGTGCTCATAACTAAGGCACCTAGGACACTAGCTGCTTCCTGCCCACCATGGAGAAGGAAAGAAAAACACTTCAAGGTGACACTTTGGATACCGTGCAGACATGCCTGTATTTCTCCACTGACTGTACAGGAAGCACTGGCTTCCAAGGTACTCATTTCAGGTAAGTGCATAAAGCTAAGCTAGCCTTTATCTGTTCCAGGCAGTGACAACCGCATGTCTTACTCCAGAGCATCTGCAATTCTGCGGGCAGGTGCTGTAAAAACAAGAGAGGACGAGAGAGGGCACTCTGCGCCAACCTGAGAAGTTGGGCTCCCACACAGACATCGAAAGCAAGGCAGGGTACGCTTAATTCGTTCCAGATGCTCTCCTGACCTGACCGCATCTTCCAAAAACAGCACAACCTCAATTTTTGCCTGTGCCAGGTCAGCCAGCAGACTGTGCCAATGGAGGTTAGTCAGGATTGCAGTGTAGTAAGTGTAGTTTCAGCTGAACTGGAATTTCAGAGCATTTAAGGCCAGTCCAGAAACAGTCATTAGACAGATTATCTGATCTGTCTTCTTGTGTAACACAGACGTGTAATTTCACACGCTCACTCCCATGCTAAGCCCAGTAGCTCATGCCTAGATAAAGTATTTTTTCTTTTCCTCCAAATAAAGACTGCTTTCTTTTTAAAGAGAGAATCCACTATTTCTTTTAGTACTTTGTTTCAACAATTAATTACTCTAATGGTAAAGTCACACCTCTTTATTCAAATTTCTTTAATGTCACTGTATTTCATTATTTTTTCTTCAATACATTAAAACAACCATTAGCACATAGTAATTTTCCCTGTAAAAATACTTACTCACTGTAATCAAGTCACCCACTGCTTTTCTTTTTGCTAAAATAAACACAATGGGCACCCTAAGGTTCTCGCTATAGGGTATTTTTCTGTCCCACAAGTGACTCTAGTGGTTTCTCTTTGTCTCATCTCTGATTTCAGATGTGTTCTAAACCGCCAACATTAAAACTGGGACAGAGGGCTGTCTGCGTTCATTACCCAGTACTGACTCACTCTCTTAGTTCTGGATGTCTCTAGAGCTTTGGGAGACTAGACTTTCATGTGATAGGACAGGGGTTTAGATATTCTATCCTGTTCCCTGTCACCTAAAAGAAAGCCTAAACACCCCAAGCACTGCATTGCACCCAGTGGCCCTGTACTCACTTTTCAACGATGTCTATGTGCAGATAGAAACCCAAGGTGAGAACACAGTGTGTAATGGCATGCCCAGGCAAGCTATAACTTCGCTAACAGTGGTGGTAGCAGAAGTAGGGCATCCTAAGCTTCAGCATGAGTTACTGGGCTAAGGGTATAAACAGACTCCCAGCAGCACCAACACCATCATCTGATTTGAGGCCGCTGTTCGCTGCTGTGCTTGCCTGCAGATGGCAACTGGCAAGGACAAGCCTTCCCCTACTGCAGTTGGGGATATCCTCACTTGCCGTGCAGACGACCTGCAGTAATGTAAGTGTACACGATTCCAGTGATGCATGAAACAGACAACAAACAGTCTTTTAAATTTCAAAAAATGCTAATACTGCCTGGCTATGATTACACTCTGAAGTAACCATTACAAGAGCCACCTTGTATGTAACGAGCAAGACTGGAGAATTCCAGAGTTAAGTACCTTCTCAAGTGAGTACGCTAACTGAAATACGAGAGATTTAGCTGTGCTGGTTATAAAAACTGTATGAGCATCACTAAAAAAAATAATTAGTTTATGAACAGTAGAGGATAAAGTTTTGTAAACAATAACTTGTCTAACTTCTTCCAGAGAAGGATGAGTAATTTACTCCCTTCAGTGAAATGCCATGCTAGAAGCCCAAAATTCTTCATATGCTGGGGGGGGAGGAAGTAAAAATACCTCTAGAGAGTCTCCATCACATTCCCCTTCCTCTGTAGTCTTCCCTATTTCTTCAGTGATACTGTTCACCATGTCAAAAAACCTGTTAAAAGGAAAGAAAGAAAAAAACAAAAAGAAAAGAAAAGAAAATACACACTTGAGACAGTATAGGGACAAAGAGAACATTACAGAGAAGTAATGAATGATCCAAAAGAGGACTGAAGTATAGTAAGTATAAACTCAGTGTAAAAGTTTGTTTGTCAGCAAAAAGAAAGAACAATTTTTTTACATGCAGAATTAACAGTCAAAATCTATAGTTTTCCCACCTCTTTTATGTACTCCTTTTATATATGCAAAACATCCATGATGTCTGAAATTATTAATGGCATTCATATTTCAAAATATATGCATCAGGTGAAATTCTCATCCTACCCCCCTGTCTCGTTGTTCAATGTACTGAACCCTCATGAGAAGTGCACAGAAGTCTTGCCCACATTTGTAGGAGTTTTGGTAGTGCAGAAAGTATTTGCTTGAGTAAAAAGGGGGTCTATTTTACAACTTCCCATTAAAAAAATATATTAATATGTATGACTTCTACCCCTTTCAAATACCATGTCATGCTAAGGTATTGTCTTCTACTACATGTTCAGATATGAAGGGGAATGAACATGGTAAAAGAACCTGTATGGAGTAAAATGGATGAGAGGACAAGCTAGGGATTGGGCTGGGAGGTGGCCACAGCCATTAATATGGAGTACCACTGCAATTCTTAGTAAAGTTGCAGCCTTTTTTGGCATAAAAAGAAATGAAATTTCCTCTGGGAATGCCTTCTGGATCAATTCAAGATTACAACCCTCAATCTGACGGAGCAGAAACACAGTTTAGAGAAACTCTGACACCCTTAATTTTGTGCAATAAACCCTTGCTAAGTTTCCTGTAGGGATACTGGTACAATCTTACTGACGTAAACATGATGCTAATGTAAAGGAGATCAAGTGTGCTTCTTCATAATCGTAAATAAAATTTTAGTTACAGTAAAAGAGAAATCTTGACCAGACCCTGTTGTTAGCCCAAGTGTTCCCACTTCAGAAAGTCCATTTGAAGTTCAGGAAACTTTGCTGAATAGGGGGCAACAAACACTTTTAGTAAGCCTTAATATGATAAGTACTAGAAAAATACTCCCACAAAGTGTGTAAAAAAGATAATTAAATTTGTAATCATATTTACTTCTAATGTTCGTCTGAGCTTGCACTTTGACCCTTCAAACCTCACACATCTCCAGGGTACTGTAGCACTAAGCTTTCATATGAAAGATGGTGATCACTGAGGATGCTCAGATCAACTTTCACCATAGTTCTGGAACAGTCAGTCCCAGTTGCGCATGTAGACACCACCTACCCCACCACAGGCTATTTTTTTCTGAAATAACAACAGTGACACACCTTCTGCAATGAAGTTCTGTGCAGAAATAGATTTGAAAGTCATCTGAGTTGTGCAGCACATATAGGAAACAGCACCGTTCTTCAAACTTCGAAATGCTGAAAGAACAGTCAAGCAGAACATGTTATGGGAAAGACGCATTTGGGCTTCTACCGGCTACATCAAACCATACAGATCAAGCCATTTAATACGGGAAAGCAGCAGATTAAACCTAAGCAGCCATAGTTTTTCCTTCTTGTAAAATTACACTCTTGTATCCTCCAAAGTTCACATTCTGCTGTTTGCTATCATTCACCTTGCCCAGTAGTCCACACATTGCGCAAGAAAGAGTAGGAGCAAAGAAGTTAATGGGATTATTTCCATTGACCCCAGTCACTTTTGTCTTCAGTGCATTTAGGTAAGGCCCTTAGTTTCCACTGCTGCAGCCAGGATGAAACATCCTTTCAGGATCACATTCAAAAGCTGGACTTTGAACTCAAATCATGAGTTCTTCCTGCTTTAGAAATCAGCCACAGCTCAATCTTGAACACAAAAATTTCTGACTAGTGCCTTGTGAATTGGTACATTGATAGTATATTGGAAAAACATTTTAAAACTAAGTCAGCATCAAATAATGAGATGAATGACTTTACCACCCTTGCCCACCCACACCTTTTTTCAGTTTTGGTTTTATCCTCTATATGTATGGCATGCCATTTTCTTCTGGATGCACAGATGTCTCAGAGGAGCAGCAGAGGTGTAAATTCTGGTACAGTTGTCAGTTTTCTACCCCAAGTAGGCTGCAGCTCTTGCAAAGATATTCAATCACCAGAATTCTTTTATGTGCATGTCATTACTGTGCTCCTTATAGAAAATATTAAACATTGTTTGACATGGCTCTTTCTGTAACTTTTTCACATTGAGTGTCAGGTGTCAAGCTAATGCAGTATAATTAATTATTACTATACTAGAAAAGGAGAAAAAAGATAGCTAAAGGTGTTACAAGGGAATATAACACAGTATTTGAGAAACTAAGACTAATTAAGTCTCCTTACTAACATTCTTAAGATACTGGACAAAATCCACAGCACTAGTGAAATCAATCTATTTTAGCTGGATCAAAAAAGCCATCATGGTTTTAATTAATTTATAGCACAATAAAGTAGAATGGTATTCTGTGTTGTGCCAAAGGATTTATGATTTGACTACCACACCAGGTTTTCTTTAAATACCAGGAAATACTTGTAATTTTCAACCTTTAATAGCTGTCTAAGGTTGTCCAATCCTCGCTTCCTTTGATTCCTCTATTGTAGAGCCCTGCAACTTTTAATAAATAAATGGCTCTTCAGACAAAATGGGGGGGCCTGCCTTCCATAACGTGAGCCTCATTATAAGAATATGTGACTTTGGGTGTGGCGATTCATTTTCACGTAAGGAAAAATTCATAAGTGCTAAGTAACATAAACATCTGGGAAGACAGCCATTGTCCCCAGTTGATAAAATTTTAATTCAAGTTTTTCAAGCATATAGGTAAATTCTTCAGATATGATGTAACTGATATAACAGAATTACTCATTAATTTCAAGTTCCATGTGAGTTTAAACATTTTGCTGATTAAACCATCAGTTTAAACCTGACATGCACAGAAGCCACTGACTAACATAACAGTGATTATAAGGGTAAGAATGTGGAATGTACACAGGAGACAGGCAAATTCATAAATATTTAAGGCCTTCCAGTAAGTGTTTACATCACTTATATGTTGCTTTTCTCCCTGAAAAAAAGTTGTTACATTGAAAAAAGGAAAACTAAGAAATACAAAGGTATAAAAAGAGACGGGATAATTTGCTCAGGAAATGCTGCATTCGAACAGTTCCCAAGCACGCGTGGTACCACTGACTTCTACGGCAGCAGAATTGGGGCTGAATTTGCGAAACTCCACAGACAAACAGGGAAGCACGATGCAGCTTGGCTTTGTGCCCAGCTCACGTGCATCGAGAACTCCCCTTAGTTGATGAGAAATACTGCAAATGCTGTAAGTACTGCTTACTAATACTTCCAGATGAAGCAGCACACAGAATAGCTGAGCATTGGCAACAAGCACAGAAAAGCAGCTCCGTGGAACTTCTGTGTGTTTGCTACAAGTGCAGCAGTACAGACACCCCTCACTGTCGTAATTAAGTATTCTGACGAGGTTCCAAGCTCCAAGAACTTGGGATGGAAGACGAACATTCTTGCTCTCAGTTCTTAAGCTACGAAGAAAACTGAATGCAGATCTGAATCCAAATTTGTCACTGTTTCTAACACTACGTTCGTCAGCATGACCTCGGAGGCACTCTCCCACGGAAACAACACAAGCAGCAGTTACTTCATGATCCAGGGCTTGTCCCCAACAGTGAGAAAAAGACAACTCGTAGCCTAGCAACTCCAGTCTGTTACTTTATTTTTTATTTTTAAATTGGAAAAATAAAGATGGTATCTTCTTGCTCGTATGATGTCAGCTCTGCAGAACACTAGAGACTTTTCTGGATAACCTAAGATGCAAAGCACCTCGGGGTAACAGCCATGTTCCAAAAGCTCTGATGAAGCCTTTAAGGTTAGCAGTATTTTTTGGCCCGACTCAATAAAAAAACCTCTGTGTTTAAGAGGTCAAGAAAGCATATGACAAAACAAAGTTATTTACATCGGTGCACAAACCGCTAATCAATGAGTTTAAGCTAAACCAAATTACTATGACTCCCTGCATACAGAGCGTGATTTAGCACTGTGCTGCTCAGAGATCACTATGTACTTTCCAAGTTCCGTCGCAATTCTTGAGAGATGAACTCTGTTACTCATGAAATAAGACGCTGATTACGTCGGCTGATACACGGCACACGGAAGTGGTGACCGCTCAGCCACTTCCTTGAAGTACTTACCAAAACCATTAGCCATTTCAGTGCTAGACGTCTCTTCAGACCTTCTGTCTCCCTACGTAATGCAGTAAATATTGATGGAGGCCTTTGCTGACAAAGCCTCCAAGATGCACAAAGACCTGCCTTGTACCTTAATGCTGCACCTCTAAAGCTGGCTCTTACTAGTCTACAGGGGCTGAGAATCCTCATAAAGATGGGAACTCACCCTTGCTAGACTGCTTTAAGTCTCGGATCTTCAAAGGGCCTAAAAATAGTCTGGATACAAAAATACACTAGAAGCAGGCCTGGTTCTGAAGGCTGTCCCACTCCAAAGAATAACTGCCTTCATAAAACGAGTAAAAAAAAAAAACTGAAAAACACTGAAAAATGAAGTGGTCAGAAACTTGCATATATTTAGACGAAGGAAAAAAAAGGCTTATTCAGTTTTATACTTTCACAAGATAAAGATTTCCCCCTGCAGCTCCTCATGGAGGCAGCCAGAGAGTTTTCTAAGCACTCACAGTGACTCTTGGCTCACTGTAAAGTCTTCCAAGCTGTTTTGGACATCTGTCCAGATGAACAGATTGGAAATTTAATTGACAAATTAAATGACAATTGACAGTTTAAATAACAAATGCAGGAGGGTATACCACAGTACTGACCACAGCATGGCTTAATAAGGGGGAAGGCAAAAAAAACCATACCAGACAATAAATAAATACTTTTTTTTCTTTTTTTAGAAGTTCACAAAACCACATTGTAACCAAAACCCAAACCAGACTGAACTAAGCATATCATTGCAATTTTTGCCTAAAATAAGCTGAA
>Ga0181612_178749_pt1 | contig 29521 bp, 13 predicted proteins | sample HoacroProtozoa21_FD_119630 | JGI IMG/M metagenome (GOLD analysis project Ga0181612, IMG submission 119630) | Hoatzin crop microbial communities from Cojedes, Venezuel. Combined Assembly of Gp0051906, Gp0051904, Gp0051908 | reverse complement strand
CCAGTAGATCTGCTGAGTGCCCCCAAGCACACAGAGGAGAGAAAGGATAGCGACGTGGGGACGATGGAAAGGTGGAGGCCTGAAAGTCAAGTAGGGGGGGGGGGGGGGGGGGGGGCATAAATTTTTATTTACTGGACAAATCTCCTTCAGATCATAGAAAGCATGTACATTATTCCCTGAGTGAACATATCACATAGGTTTGCACTAGTAGATGTCCCCCACAAAAAATGCAGGTATGACAGTGGTCCAGTGACAAAACCAACCCTTTGAAACTCAGTCCTGAGTTCCCTCCTTTAATTCTTATCATTTGCCACAGCTGAGGCAATCCTTTGCACAGTGAAGTTTATGTTGTACTAATAAAGCAAAGTGCCTCAACCTATTTATACCACGTTACCTGAGAGTTTAAAACAGCATCAACATATTCAGAAAATATGTACTTTGCATTTTCAGAGTAGCCTCTGCTAAAATACACAGTACTTGTTACCTTCCTTTGACCCCTGCAAAACCAGACCTACAATAGGAGAATGAGCTGAATTCTCCTCAACTGTTAACAGTAAGTTATTTGACAGGCTCCAGTCGCACCTATGTAAAATTATTGAAAACAACGGCATTGCAAAGCAAGTAATCTAGAAAGATTAACGGGTTGGTACTGCTCAAACTGAGGACTAAATTTTTAGTCAGTATAGCCCTTCCAAACTGGTGCTGACATAAAGAGCTCCACTTTCCTTTAAGAGCCCATGTCAACCATTTGGCTTGGTATTTAAAAGAAGTACTTCAACATGGAGAACATTTGACTCTGGAAGTAATTTGGAGGCAAAATACAGTACAGAAAATATACTCTGCGTGTGGGACCGTAGGTTAATTTTCAAAGTATAGTCTGCAGTAAAGATGACTTGCATATCATTTAGGAGTGATGACAATATACTCAAAACTGGGAGAAATAGAGAAAAACAGGACAGAGGCTGATTTGAGACTATTTACAGAGCTTTGTCCCAGGCTTCTGAAGAGTAATTTCCAAAGTATATATTGAAGATATCTGGGGGCAAATGACAAAGACAATTTTTATCTTAGCCAAATACGAAAGTGAAAAATAGGCCCAGTTTATTTTCTTGGCATCCCAGATACACTTGGGAGCAAATATAAGGAAGAAAATACTTTACTTTTTAGTAGGAGTCTGAAGCTAACTTCTTTTACAGGTTTTTATAAATTTTTCTTCACATGGTTGCATTGGTGCAAGCTGGTATCTACCATCTTTGTAAGCCCAAGTAAGACTGAAATGATTGACACACAACATCTGTGAATTTAATCAAGGTTAAATTCTTATGTGTTATTCATTTAAACCAGAAATTTGTAATGAAATGGGAAATATACCTCCTGCCTAATTATTGTTGGGGCTTTTCACCAAAAGACTGTCCTTAGTTACAATAATGAGACAATACTTTTTAGCAGACAAAAAATTCACACCAGAGAGAAATCATAAAGGAGTCAAAGTACCAAAAACTCAGTAATTATTTATTAACATATGTTTCAGAGAAAGAATACAGAAGGAAAATTGTAAATAGTTGTATCAGAATAAATAACATTCCCCAAAATGTTCTCAAAGGAAATTAGTACCAAAAACGAAGCATCTGAACCAGTAAGGCAATATGTGGAATGGCAGCACTGTAAGGGAATTGTCAGAAATTGTTTTCTGCCCCCAACACTGTCAGCCTTTCTCTCAGTTCCAGAGAGAGAAAAGATCATGCACTTTCATGTAAGCGGGGATAAGAATTCTTTTTTAATCCCCAGATCATCTCTCAGATTTGCTCTCAAATACGGAAATAAAGAGCCTGGACCACTTGCTAACAGGGTAGACCTTGCTTTGATTCCTTAATTTTCAAGCATTTAGAAATCCATTGGCTTTTCTTTGCATTCATTTTGGTATGTGTTTATTAGCTATATTAAATTCTTTGCTTAGTGTTTCATATACAGTGTTATCTTTGGCAGAAAATGAAAGATGTATGAACAATTTAAACACTGAACACTGATGTAAAGATGCATTGGCTCATTACAGCTGACTTCCTCTCATCAAACTACATGGGTGAAAGATGAAGAAACAAAACGCAAAAACATGGTAGTCAACGTGGTGACATACTAAATCATCTATGACATACTAAGTCATTCTCAATAACTCTAGAACTACAGCATGCTATCCTGATGGCCCCATCTGAGTTGATGATTTTTCACAATGTATTTCATGGCTTCCATCCCTACATGAGACTTTATTACTATCACATAGGAATAAAAAGCCATAAAACACTAGAGTGAATTTATCTTGATCAGATGCAATACTTACTTTCTTCACATGATTTCACCACCATTCCAAAACTAACCAATGATTTCATGCTACATTACTGAACATTTTAAACTACATTTCAATGACAAGAAAGACACTGAAATGGTTACATCACAAATTAACAGAGCTTCAGCCTTTAAACATATTCCTACCTACAAGAATCCAGAAACAATCACAAGACACAACCATTTAATTCACTGATAAAAGACAGGACACCACAGAAAAATATCACTTCCACATACATCTTTCAACACGTAAGGGAAGACAAGAGACACAAAAGAAACTGGTATAGATTAAAGCTGTGAAAGCACCACTACCAGTATCTTTTTAAAACTATTTTCCATAGTAGCTTCCTGGAATGCATTATAAAAAATTCAGACTCCATTACTAAGAAATCTTTAAGACATCTGAACTTAAAGGCAAAAACAAAGCAAAGTTCCCTGCTTAGGGCACTGAAACAGCTACTACCACAAAGCTGCTAGCTAATACGGCTCACTCGTCCCTAGAACTTCTACCTTCTTGGCTGTGATAAATTTACTACAGCCCCAAAGTCCATACTTCTCCTGATCACAGACCAAATGAGACAAATTATAATACACTATTATATTCTAACCCAGACTATGATACTGAGGTCCTGGTCCAAAAAAAGTTATTTATTAATTTAATTGCTATTCATCTTCTTATTACTACTAATTGGCCAAGTTGAAACACAAGTCTCTAGGGTCATTGAAAAGTCAATACAATAATTTAACTGCCATTTGAAAATAATTTTGCTTCTACACTTGCAAGCAAACCAAGCTGCATCAGAAATGTCTTGTTAAGCTAAAAACCCCTGCTTTACCAAAAATATTTTACATCTTCCCTGCCATGTAACCCCACTGGCATGATACCAATATTAATTCTGATGTACTGTTGACACTGTAACAAAAAAATTAATTCAGCTTTGATTTATATACTGCTATACTTTCTTGCCTACCAAATCCTATTTCTTGCATAATAGAATGTTGATAGCATAGAAAAGAGCAAGAAATCATTAAATGAAAGGAAGTACATAAATAAATTCAATTATCATGCATAAAACATGTAAATGATTTAAAGACTGCATATGAAACTCTAGTTTATATTCATTAATCTCAGGTTGCACTTTTGAAGGCGAAAAAGACACTAATTGGGTCCAGATTAATGCGCTCTTAAACCTTCCAATTTGTTTTTAGGTGAGGGTTAAATGAGATGTATTAAAATAAACACAGCTGCTTACCTCCCCAACCCTGTTTCATTTGTGGGAGAAGGTGAAAACTAGAAAGTATATAAGTAAATTGCAGGCATGGTGTATTCAGAATCTGGGTGTTTTCTGGACACCTCAGGACTGACACTTACTGCAGTGCCTTTTTTTTTTCCTCCATTTTTTTTTGTTCTTTTGGTTTTTTTTTGGCTGCTAAGATCATTTTGTGCTGAAAACTAGTCCAGAAAACAAGCTAGTGACTTGACATGGAGAACAGGGTGGGTAGCGTTTGGCCTTGCAAAAATCCTGCCCTGTTTTCCTCCCTTCCCTACCCTGAATGATGCTGCAGATGGACCATGTGAAACTGCGTGCAGTCACTTCTAAAAGGGGCTCAGTTCGAATCTTGCGGGTTGCTGCTGCATGGCTCCATTATGTGGGCAATGGAGGCTCACAAGAGGAGTCGAGAGGTTCAGCTTTGCTCACTCAGCCGGCAGAAACACGCTATATAATGGGAGCAAACCCCTCCGACCCATCACCTGCTCCATTTTTCGCTGTCCAGGGATTCCCCCCAGCCTCTGCTGAATTAGCTGGGTACAGAAATAGTGGTCCCTCAGCTCCCCCCTTTGCTCTCCCACTGGAGCTGGGTGCTGGAGCTGGTGACAAGCCACTGAGGACAAGACTGTCACCCGCAACCCACAACAGCAGGTGAAGGGGAAGCAGCGTCCCCAGGGTTGATCCTGCCTCAGGAGCAAGGAAGGCATTTGGGAAGAAAAATGGGGCTTTGGCCCAGAAACAAAAATCAAGGGAAGGGCCTGTTCCCTTTCCTCTGCAGGCCAAGGAAGGTTAAATAAAGCAAACAAAAAAAGGTCACCAAACTAATTTCATACTGAAACCAATGAATTTGGATGAGAGGCCCAAAGGGGAAAGGTTATGGTGTTATCAGTAACATAATTTCTCTCCTTTTGTTAAAACGACTGGAAATCTAACCCCTCCAACACAATGGACACACTTTCTGCAGGGTGGGAAGCATTCAAAATCTTACATTTCTCTGATTAATTTTTAAATGTTATCCTCCCAAACTACAGACATTACACCATGAAAGCACGAAAACACACACATGTAGACGCAAACATATATTCACATATATGGTTTCAGACACAGACCCACTTCTACTGACAGCCTGCCTCTGAGAGCTTTTTATTAGAATTAATTTCTTCATGTTTTCAGATGCTAAATTAGTTGCAATAAATAATAACAATAAGGCTGAAATCTGTCAACATCTTGACAAATATTCAGAGAGCCATTTAGTTACGAAATATGCTTATGATATTCATTGCTCCTAAAAGAGAAAATGATTATACAGTAACTAAACCCTAAGTAAGAGCTAAAGATATTCACCTCATGAAGCCATTTCTCAACTAGCCCCGTGGCACTTGGTGGAATTATTCGCAGCATGAGCTCTACTTTTTCATTTTCTGCTGACTCCATGTGGGTAATTTCCTTCTCGTGATTAAAAGTGAGCTTGGCAATTCCTTCAAAGCATTTCCTTAGGTGTGGTTGGATGTGGAGTGGATCCTTTGTCTCAGAAAGGATTCCTGAGAGATCATTGCTTCATCGACAGAAAAAACCTGAAAAACGACAAAAAATGAACTTCAGAGGTATTTCTATAAACATATTTTACACCAACACCAAGCAGATGAAATGGACTGTTTACCTTGGAAAGAATAGTCTTTTCTTCGCCAAATAATCATTCAAGGCCTTCCTGAATGTCATCCAAAAGCGATTCTGCCTCCTTCAACTTATCCAGCATCTGGGGCTGCGAGATAACCCTTGTGGCATTGGTCTCCTTCACTGACTCCTTCGTTATTAGCCTCCTGGTGGGTGAGATAGAATACAGTGAATGTAATAACCATACTTCACACAACAGGCTCTCTCTCCCTTTTAAATTGAAAATCCCCTTATTACAAAACAAGGGGTGTTCTTTTTCTTCTACCTTTAAGTAGGACTGCCACATTCATTGCTTTTTACAAAAACGCAGCTGCTTTTTAAGCTACAGATAAATAGAATCTGCTAGGCAGTAATTCTGCTCAGTCTGAATGCATTATTTTCTAAGTCACTTTGGCAAGGGACTTTTTATTATAGACTGGAACGAACAAGGGAAGTCCTTTTCTCAACTAATTATGACTACGCTTTGTTCTATACTATTAACTTACAATGCCAGATTGATCAGCTCTTTTTTTTTCTTCAGCTTGTTCAATAAATTAACACACTTTTTCTGGGAAATTAGAGAGCTAATTATTAAGACTTTATAGACTAATGATCAAAATATAAATAACACAGAACAATAAAGAATGGTGTATGAATAATATTCACACAATCCCTTTGATGTGCACAATGCAATCTCCCATTTTAACACCACTGATGCCTGGACCAGAGTTGCTCTGACTCAAACTACCAAATTTTGTCCTCATAAGGATTTATTAAACTGGATATTTTCTAAGAACTGAGCAAAAAGAGCAAAGCTGAAACACCATTTTTCATATACCTGTCCCTGGAACCCATTTTGTTTTCCTGTTGTTGGATTTTCAATTTATGAAAATCAGGAATGACAGAATAAAAGGCAAAGCTATAAAGACATTAAACCAGAAAAACATCAGGACTTCTGTTGTTGCTTTTTCCACTACAAAACACAATGTTGTATGTTTCATTTGAAAAACAGTTGTGTTAATTTTTATTTTTTTTAATTAGCGGCTTTCAAGAATGGCTTAGTTTGCAAAGAAGAGTTTGATATTTCCCTGTAATACCAAAAAACAGAACATATATCTCTGAGGTTTCTAGACCTTCAGTGGTCCATAATGCTTGGCTTTGACAAAGGAAAAGCTACTCATCTACATTCCAAATGGATGACATATTTAGCTCAACTGTTGTCCATAGCTCATAACTACGGGTACACAAACACTTCAATAAATGAAATGTAAACATTTAGACATCGGCACTTGGTTCCCTTTATGCAAAATATACTGTGACGAACTGAATTTAAATAAATAAATAAATAAACGAGAAAAATCCTTTCTCCTTATTAGTTCAAATTCACTTTCAGCACTTATGAGTTCAAAGTCATCACTACGGCAGAAAGACCTGTCGAGAGAACTGCTTCTGTCCAGCAGTCAGGATTACAAATTAGAAAGACTCCTGGAAACCAGAATTTGTGCACTGAAACAAAACTCACATTGCCACCATGTTCATATCGTACTTGCATCGCAAATAATCCCACCGCTAAGTATTTCTGCCTGAAATATTATGAGGGGTACTTATCATACATTTTTCAAGCACCTGTTGTAAGAAGATATATACGTACAGCCAACAACAGTGTCATTGCTTTGAGATGCTAAAACTTGCTACCTCCATGACCAATTTCTCAGTCCTCTGATACACTTGGCAAGCTATAGACCCATTTGGGTTGCTGGTCTCTGCATCTGGAGGCCAACCTGGATGCTGGAATGCCAGGAGAAGCCTAATTCATGTAGAATTAAGACTTTTCTACTAAGAAATAGACATGTATCAGTGGAGCTTCCAAGATGTGAGAGTAAACAAACGCATCCACACAAATATTCATTTAACTGACTACACTTTATTTTAGTACCAAGCTGTGTGTCTGTGCACTCAAAATATGTCCTTTCATATTATCTCTGAAACAAGGACACTATCTAGGAAACTGCCAACTTAGGTGTGTTATCTTTTGTACTAAAGTAATAAAGGGATTCTGAAATGCTTATTCCTGCTTGCTTAAAAATATATCTAAATCTGTCCATTTAGCAACACTTCTTTTCTCAATGTGACAATAAGGACACTAAAGAAATAACTGTGAATGTGAGAAGGCTTGCAAATGTGGGATACTGTTTTCCCTAAATTAATCTCAAAATTAAAAATATTCTCAACAATTTTGTGGCCAACTTCCAGGCATATGACTCACAAGCAGATTACTGAGTATCCCACTTTTAACATTGCTAATATCAATGGTGTGCAATACATTTTCATTAAAAACGAACTTATTTTATTTCAGATGAATCAAAGACAATTAAATAGTCAGGTTGCACCCTGTGATCATCATCTGCCAAGTACTAACTGACAGCTTTTCACAGAAGCCAAGGTTATGGTGCAAAATGATTAAGTGACTTGACAAATATTACAGCCCTATTAGAGACCCATTTACATACATAGATAAGATCTATGAACTCCCAGTTCTGTACTTTTCCATCTGACCATGTTTCCCTACACTTCAGAAGGTAGAATCAAAAGGAAGATGAATTCAGGAAAAACTAAAAAAAAAAACCCACCCACCACACATCTTTATCAACCTCTTTGTAGCTACTGCTTTGCCTTGAAACTATATGTAAGTTAACTGCATTTGTCTTCCAATATATTTCTTGCATGATTAAAAGCAAATGTTTCACAGGTGCTTGTTGATATGCATGCACTTTCAATATTCTGCAGGTCATTCAATAGCACATCAAATATAACTAAACACAGACTTAATACTCCTGGGAAGCAACAGCAGCAAAGGCCAATTTTTATGACTTTCCCCGCCTGCAATGAAATTAATCTCTAGGTCCTAACCATATGGGGAGTAAGTTAACAGCCAAGAGCTTACCATTTCTTACTGAGAGCTCTCCTTGTGCTGTCCTGGAGTTACTTGTGAACCAGAACTTGAAGTCCCTACTCCATAATACCCTGCATAAGTCACAAAAAAGAAAGTAGATATCCAACTGAGTTGAAAAGAAAGTATTTTCTCCCAGATACAAAAATATTTGACATCAAAATACTGTAATAAATATTTTGCTAAAAATGTTCTTTACCTGTTCCCAGTTTTACTTTATGGAGTACAATGAGAAACAAGCCATGCACAAACGCTTGTTTGCCTTTCTCACTTGAATGAATCACTAACTTACTGGGAGGCTGCGTATCTATTGTTTCTGAGCTCACATCATAAAAACTAAACAGAAATCAATTTAAGACAACGAACTTTAAACTTTATTTCCCCCTTGGTATTCTAAAGTGGCACAGCTAAGTTGGAAAAGTTTTAAATAATGAAAGTCACTGAAGCCTAAATCACATACAATAGTGAAAGCTGAGATGCGAGATGGAGATGAAATCTAAAAGCTAATTAAATTCAACAAGAGCCTCTCAAAGGCAACATACCAGCTTAGCCTCCCATGCTAATATTTCGTTTTGAAGGGTGCAGTAAATGGAGGGCCTTTCATGGCTGCAGATTTCACAATGTGATCCACCAGCTAAACCTGAGAGGGGAGAAAAAAAAAGATTAGATGCATGGATTACTGTACTGAATAGATGCCAAGGCCAAGATAAAAAGAATAGATAAGTTAGGGCTTCTGAGGAGCTAAATTTGAAGCCAACCAGCAAAACGGATTGAACCTTATTACCTCTAGTCACTGAGAAATTCCCTAGACAGTTGGATGTAATTTGAAAAGGTCAGAAAAAAATTTCCTTCACAGTATTATTACTTCATGGTTTAAGGGTGTACATTTGTGAGATGCCAGCTCCAATCATTTTTATTGACTTGCTCTAGAGAGACAGACAGATGCACAGAGAGGCAAGACAGATGGATAAGACATATCCTACCTTTGTTTCCAGTAATAAAACATATCTCAGTATTAGGTATGCTTTAATGTTAATCATTTCAGTTTATCCTTTGCCTTCTCTGAGAAGAATGTGCTTTGTTTCTCTAAGTCAGTCACAAAAAGGAGAAAAAAACCTGTGCATATAACTGGAAATTTGCTACAATTTTTCATATTTGATCTGAGCATTCACTGAATTCCATGTGAATCTGAAATATATAACTGAAATTCAGTAAGTGTAACAGGATTTTCTAGACAATTTTAGGTATGCTCTGTTGATTTTTTGTTTCACCTAAAGGGGAGCAGTTCTCACTGAACTGATTATAAAAACGACCTTCAACACACTGACAGTAGAAGCTTTGTTATCAGTGTAGCTGTCCTGGAAAAAAAAAATGACGACCAAACAAAAAACAACCAATCAAACAACACTCTCCCCCCCCCCCCCCCCACCAAACACAAAAAACACACACAAAAACCCCCCCCCCCCCCCCCCCCCAAAAAAAAAAGCAAAACCCAAACACACCCTAATTAAAAGCATTCAATTCTTTGACTTAGCATACACAAACGCTTGTAATCAAATATGAACATTCACTAACCTTACACTTACAGTCAATTTTTTTGTCATGCAATTAAAATCAAAGGAGATTTAACAACACAAAAGCAGAATTATCCACCCCAACCCCTGGAAAAGTTTAATTAACATTAGATTTTCTTTTGCTCAGAAGACGTTTGTGTTCCATTCATAATACAAACATCGGTATTCACTGTATTCTGGCTCTGAATGCACTGCAGTGGCAATTTTAATGGCCATTAAAATACGGCTCTGTGAATTCTTCTACTGTATAATGTTTATGGAGCCTGCCTGAAAGCTGACTAAAACTGTTTCCACTTGGATAAGAAAGCCATTTCCATATGGTCATGTTCCCTCCCCTCAAGCCCCATACATTCAGAGAGTAACAAGAAATTGCAGCAGAAGAGTTGCATATATATTCACTCCTCCAGAACTTTATAGCTCTGAAAGGAAATCAGAAAGGCTTAGCTGTAGCGAGGAACAAAATGCACAGGGAATTGTTCCACTGATAGAAGCTGATACTTCAAATTGAAACGGGACTGTTCCCCAGTAGAAAAGATACATAGGTCATTTAAATGTAACACTGTCTTCAATAATTTAGGAAGCTTTTGAAAGAAGACATGCACAGCTGCGTATATGGAAGGGGGGCTGGGGAGAGCTAATCACATACTAGATTTAGAACAATTGATTTAGACTCTACTACTCTTTTTTTTTAAATCAAAGTCCCACTGTCAGCTTCAGGATAATGCTGAAACAGAATAGGAATTTAGTTGTTCAAGATCACAGATGTGTAATTACAGAGGAGCCCTCCAGTTTCTGTGGCAACATGACAACATTTTGTTTTTCATTCCTCTAACTTTTTTCCAACAGGAGTGATAGAGCAACTAAGTTTGGTCAACCTCCTAATCTAAGCTCAAAAATGAACTCATGAACCCTACAAATTATTTTGCAGAAAAAAACCTTTATTCATCATGAATATAGGGAATGTTCAAGACACAAACATTTAATGTCAGAGACTCAATTTTCCGAAGAATATTCCTCCAGCATACTTTGATGCCACTTACATATCAATAATGTGATGCCACGTCATTCCATTTTTGCAAGGCCCTCACTTCTTTTGTTTCCTTTCTTTTTTTTTTTCCTCCTATCTCCTCAAGAGCAGCACATGTTAACAGACGAGTAACTTAAATCCTGATTCATCGTACCAGATGTAGAAGGGAAGTGTAGCAAGAGCGAAGCACTTCTGTTGCCCTTTTAGTACAGTCCACTGTCTGGAGGGCTCGAGTAACACCAGTAAGGACATGTCGGCTTGGGTTTAGATTCAACAACTCTAGTTCTCATGGGAAAAGGGATTCTGCTTTTTGGTGGTTCTGTCCTTGCTGATCATTTCTTAACAGTGGCATGGGACATTTTATCCAGATTCTTGGAAGTGATGCTGCATGATCTTGGATATTGCCCCCTCCCTCAAATCAGCCAGAATTCAAAGAGTATTAAAGAATAGAGAGAGTGTGCCTTTAAGATTTTCAGTATGACATCCTTCTCACTCTATCTGAGCCAACAAACGTGTGGAAGAAACTGGGACTTTGATAAGAGTACCAGTTCATGATGAGAACTCATCCAGAGAGAGTCAAGCTGGTCCTATCTAACTCTTACACGTTAGCGACAACACCCTTCCTCTCTTTATAAGACTTATTGCCTCCCATCTGTGGCTTTCATTTGCCATGTTGATGGAAAATTCAAATTATTGTTAATTTGCACTGTAACAATAAGATTAGTTAACCACTGAAACAGATTGCTCAGAAAGGTGAGAAATTTTCAGTTACTTCTAATCAGGGTCTATTTTTAAATAATATTCTTGCAGTTCAACTATAAGTTGTTTGGTTAGGTGCAGAAATCACATTTCTCTCCTTTCCAGCCTTTAAATCTACAGGGTTTTGACCCAAGTGGAATGACAGTTGGTGTAACAGGATTTCACCACAGCAGTGATCTGGTAAGGTTTCTTTCGTCTTCCTGTGTATGACCAGGAGACTGCCGCTTTTATAAATATTAAATTTGAAAATAAATGACAGAAACTGTAGCTGTCTTTGTCTTGTGAACAGTGGATTACTGAAACCTTATCAGCATATGATTTTAACTGTAGCAAATCAAAAATGGTAATCCACAGAACAAATGGTGTTTTCTGTCGGGAGCACATACCCCTGAGAGCTAAAAGGCAGCTATTCCCTGACCATCTTCCGTTAGCTGACTTGAATGCATCATCCTCTTCATTTCAGTTGCAAAGCCCCTCTTCCCCACACATCTATTATCAAAAAGAAACGCCATTTGTCTGCACTGATCAACAGCCAGATTCCTCACAGGACTTGAGGGAAGGCTGAATTCTCCTTTCTCTTTTACCAAGTCTAGAGGTTGCCCATGTACTCTTCAATTTTGTTCTGATCAAGAGCGATGCCCAACCTGTACCCCTCTTCTTAAAAGGAAAAATAACCCCACAACAACATAAAGCTGGCTATAGAGCATGTCCCAGACACAATCCTAGTTTTAAATGAGCTCCAGCGTCACTTCAACCTGCAGCAAGCCATGTGGCTCACCTACACAGCGCACACAAAAGAATTAGGTAACTGTATTACAGATAAGAAGAAAAGGCTTGAGAGATGGATATGAGTATCACTACTAAGATTAAATCCAGTAAGTCGAGTTAGCAGATAGCTACCAGCTTTATCACTTCCAAGTACCACAAGCAGGTCTTCTCGTTTCTGAATGGACTAGCTACTGGAAAAGGCTGATGACACCTCCTTTATTTTTTTTTTTTTTAATTCAATATAGAAAGGACATCAATAAAAGCACAGAAAACATTCTGGCTTCTTACATCTTATTGGGGCAGCTAAGCTGGTTTCTCACTCTTCAGAAAATATCTGAATATTGATGATCTTAAAGGTCTCTTCCAACCTACATAATTCTATGATTCTATGTCAGTTAAACATTTACTAACCATTTGCTCTGTTTTAAAAGCCACTGCATGATGTGTGGAATTTGAACCTGTCATTTTTTGCTATACAGAAGAATTAAGGCACTCCCAAAAAAAAGGCTTTAGTACTTACTAGATGTAAAGTTTATATCTTACATGCCAACTCATTCTTAAAATAAATTAGACCTTCTTAAAGACATAAGGAAAAAAACCCCCAACTTGTGGATTCACTATGCATAAAAGTCCGTCTTGCCAAATTCTCTCATGTGAGCATTGATTCAGCTTCCACCTACCGTTAAAATTAACCCCCAACAAATTAGGTTTGGGAACAATGAAATGCAATTAAAATACTGTATGTACTGCAGCAGAAACAGTAAACATTGTATGCATGTTTAGTTGGAAGAAAGGAAGAGAAAATCTTTTCTTGTTATTAAAGTCACTAATGAAGGGATCTCTACAAATATATGGAGGTACAGGAAGAATTTATAGCTGATTTTTTCTCTCATCATTTCAATTAGCAATTCAATATTGGTTGATTACAAGGAGAATTCAAATCTGAATATTTGCATCATCAACAACTGCTAACACATGAATTTTTGTCTTTATGAGATGAAAAGTGACTATATCTTTCGAATCAGCAGTCGTTTTAAAAGTATTCTCTTAAACACAGTCCTTAATGATTTGGCCGTTACACTTCAAACATTAAGATTTTCACCTATTTTTCAAGCGTAATATTTAAACCAACCACCAGAAAGAACCTTTCTTCAGTGTATTGTTGAGTCCTCTCCAAGCTGTACACACTATAAATAATTATTTAGCAAAATTGGATCTTGATTTTTGTACATTTGGGTTTTGTTTTTAGAACTCATTTTGAAACCTAGAACACACAGGCGAGTAAACTGCTTTGGCTGTCCTACAAAAGTATCATGAAAATGCAGCCAAGATTCTCGTCCTGCTGTTCATCATCTCATCAAGGGAAGTAAAGTTTATATAATGCAACACAAACACCACAGGTTTGTATTTCTAAAAGATGCATGTCTTTTTCAGGCCTCAGACTTCACTGAGTGAATTTCACTCTCTGTGAGTTCTACTCCAAAAATGTCACTCTAAAATCATTTAAACCTAGTAGCCCTGGTAAGAAAACCTCTTTTTTAAGGCCAGGCTTTCTTTAACATCTACTGTCAATTTAGGAGTTTGATCATTTCTTTAAGGGAGATTCAGTGAACTGCTTTTGGCTTTCTGAGCTGACAGAGCACTGACCCCTCTACAGCCACATCAAAGCTAGACAGCAGTAACGTGCACTTTCTTTTTGCTGGATTCCCTTTTTTGTCAAGTGAAACCAATCTTTCAATTATGTAATATGCATATACAAATACATATACATCTATAAATATGTAATATTCATATTATAAATAAGGCCTAGAATGAATGATCAGGAGCAAGCAATTATTGTACTTCATACTGTACAAGCAAGAGTGGATATACCTGTTGCCCTGAATAGCCTTCCATCAAGTTAAAAACTATGGTGTTTTGATCATTTTTAGCTGTCCACGATAGTCTTGTGGCATTTCATTATTTGTTCACTCACAGTACATTTTTAATTGACAAACAAGCACAACACTTACAATGGTACTGTTAATATTTATGCCTCTCCTCCACAGCATGCTATTTGTATGAATGCATTACTGTTTTTCATTATTTTTTATCACAGTAGTGCCTGGAACCCCTGGCTGAGAGCATCACATTGCAGTGCAAACTAGAACTCAACACATTCTTCACTTTACTCTCTCAGAGGCCTTAACAGCTGATCCAGATGAAACACAAGTTAGAAATGAAAGAGAAACAAAGTGGCTTGCCTAAAAACTTCCTTTTATTCCTCATCCACACATGCACAGGCACGCACTTTTTTTAAAGAGATGAAGGAGAGATTTCAGAGAAATATATTGCACAAGTAAGGAATGAAAGTTCATACTATAATGAGGAAATGGGGAAAGAATTAAGATTGTGTGTAACATTTTACAACACACTGACATTGCTGAAGTCAGGCTCAAGTTGTGTAGGTCCAAAAGGAAAAGGACAATCGTGGCAAAAATATTTTAAAGTTGTACAATCTAACTGAAAAAAGGCTAGGTAACAATAATATCAAGATTGTATTTTACACTTCTGAGATCTCATGTGCTTGGAAGGAAATATTTTGTTCCACTGGGAATCTGGCTCAGCCTTCTTCCTTCTTTCCAAAAGTACAATTTCCATGCTCATACCTAAAGAGAAAACTAACATAAAAAAAGTCTCTAATTTAAACATGGTCTGATACTACTCTGGAGACTAATAAGCATACAGAAAATTTGCATCTAATAGAACAAGAAATTTTTTGCAGTATATTTGCAAAAAACCACTGGTAATTGTTGGATAATGCTCCAGATTTTGGAACAATGGTCACCCAAAGTGGAATTGACAAGAAAAAGGAGAGAGAGGTGATGATAGTTTTTATAAATTTCCTGTGTGATCTTTGCAGCCATATTGATGGGCTATGCACTTGTACATGCATACATACATGAGTATATCAAATACAGATAGAAACACACTTACTACGCACAACTTTTCAGACAGCTCTTTTCACTAGTCTAAATGCACTTAGACATATTTGCACCTGGTCATGCAATTTTCCTTCTGAGAGTTTGTAGGCATGGAAAAACCGTTACTCAAAAATCATGTATCTTACAGTAGATACTCACCCAAATGAAATGCCCTATGTTTATGGCAACATAAAAATGCCACATACAGACTGGTTCATAACTACCACACAGGCACCACTCAGCGCATATATACACACTTTGGAAAAATCAAACTAAATGCATATACGCATACTGCTTATTCTACTTCTCAGTTTGTGTAGCTGACAATTGACAACTGAAATAGTTCATTAATAGACATTCCAAGGTAAGAAAACTTACTGTCTTATGTTAAGGCTTCATTCATTTCATGACAGTTCTGTCTGAAACAGGAACTGGCCCAAAGTATGTATATCGGAGGTTCACACACTTGCACACTCACACAAATGCACATACACAAAATTTGCTAGAAGAGAGGGTTGCAGCAGCATTGATTTAATCATAAATGGCCAGTGTAGATGGAGGAAACACAGTAATAAATGATGGACTACTGGAGAAGATGTAGTAAGGCTGCAGCTATGCAAGGACTAAAAGAAGACAAAAACTTTCAATTTAATGTCATTGACAAAGGAGCTAATAGAGTTAACTGAGAAAGGAATGTATTTACATAGCTAGAGTCTTCCTTTCTGAGCATTCCTCCTGCACAGACATGGACAACCACGCTAAAAGCAGAGTATCTCTAATCTAAGAGAGAAGACAGTACTGACTTACTCTATTTTAACTTCTCTTACTATCTTATGTAGTTTTATATAGTTGAAAATAATTTTAGATTAAAAGCAGACTGTATTGTAATTCCTGTACAGAAATGTAACAGGAACAATGTAGTCTGTACTAAAGAACAGAGAAAACTTCAGGAAATTTAATTTTAAAGTAGATGTAGAGAAGACAAGTAGTGAGAGAAAGACGAAATTTTTGGTTATCAGTCTTGATTTTTTTGAATTTTGCAGATAGCACACAGTTATTGCACTTGCCTTTTTGACATATATTGTAAATTAGACATGAAGTAAATGAATGGATGAAAAACAGTAAATTGAAGCTTAATCTGAGCAGAAGAGAGATGACAGCATCTAGCAGACAAAAGCATTTGGAAAAGTTCACATACAAAGTGAGTGTGATTTAAAAAGTTACACAGAAATAGTTGATTAAGTAGGAGTTTGCAAGTCTTTTTGAAATCCATGCTGACTCAAGAGTCTCAGGAAAAATTATTCACCATTGGTGATAGTACTTCTAGATGTCTACAGTAGTCTACTAGTTTAATACTCTTTGGGTTTGCCTATGAAAGGTAAAAGATATTTTTTCAGCTGCGTAGCATCACTCCTATGCTATTACAAAGAAACAACAACTGTAATAAAGCAAGACCAACCAAAAACTCATGGCCAGCCTACAGATCTTGAAGTAGAATGAAAATACAATCAACAGGAGAAATCAAAATTACCCAAATTGTGTACCAAACATCAAGAACGGAGAGGAAAGAGGATCAGGGTAAATGATGAGGGAAGATATAGTCACAGTACAGAAACAGAAGTCGCAGTGAAAATAAAAACAGCAACTGGACTACAAGAGAAAACGAGTCTGGAGAAGGGACACATGGAACCTGGAAGAGACTAGAGGACTTCATTTCTGACAGGGTCGTGAGGAATGCGTTTTTAAACAGGGAGCCTTCACACCACTACTTGGAGCTGGAATGTGAATATAAAGAGCAAAGAACATGTTACACATGCTGCTCTTATTCTTTGGGGAGTGTTAATTGCATGTTATACAATTAACTTCAAAAATAAAGAACATTTAATTGATTTAAACCGTATACATTGGAGAATAAATATATTCACTTAGTTTAGCAACGAGAAATTGTGCAAGATGTAGACTAAACCTGACTTAAAAAAAGTTCAGCTGAGTAACTGAATTGTAAATGCTTCCCTTTAAACGAGTTGTAAGGTGTTCCTGTAAATTTATAACAAAAAGACTACTTCAGAACACAAGCAGAGCAAATCTCAAAAATTCAACCTATTAAATCAGAAGAGATATGAAAAATTTCAAATAGTACCTATAAAAGTAGAAGATGCTTTTTGACTTGCAGTCTATAAAGAGATTTCCCAATACAGCAATAGCATGCTCCGTGTTTTGAGAAGTACCTTGGCAAGTCAAAGAGGATGCCACCAGAGCCAATACTGACACATTAATTGCTTTGAAGACCAGAAACATTGCACCGAGTTTGCAACAGCAGAAACCTCAAATCCAGTGGAAATACCAGAAGAGAGAGGATGAATGTGTACAGTCAGCCAGCTCATTCACAGAGCAACACAACACAGTGGCTCATCTTTCCTTCCAGGTTGACTCTATATGACAAGAATTACAATAACACAGGCTGCATACAGCAAAAGACAAGACCATAAGCATTTAAGGAGGAGATGAAGAGAGACTTTCTGCATTTAGCAACAGGTTGGTCTTTCTGCTGTAGAAGAATAAAGTGAAATTCAACATGAATGGTTGGGTAAGGAGAAAACAAGGTGTGGAAAACAAGGATACATACAAGCAGTGCTGGAAACCATTTGTATTCTTAGGTGGGCTTCCCCCTAACCAGAGCTGTAATGTCACTACATGGTGCAGGGACGTAAGCCCTGTGAAGGTGGAACTGAATGAGGAGTTGCTATAATCTCCCTTTCTTCCTGCTTGGTTCACATCTGCAGTTTGTGTTAGGTACATTCCATCAGAATCAAATCTCCTGTATACTTAGGATGTTTTTATTATGGTGCTTACATCCATAGCTTTCACATGTCTTCTGCTTTAAAGCACTCCAGTTCCAACAAACAAAAATTGATCTATTTTCCATAGGAATTTGATGGCCACTCCCTTTTACTGCTGAAGATTCTTTTTGAGAAATAATAACAAAACAGTGAATTAGACATGACACTATTTTGTTTTTTCCTGCATGATTTTTTGTGTCTTTATTTGAGGGTTGACTGCACACCTCGTAAGACACCGGCTCATTTTGGAATTAGAGTGCAGAGCCTAAAGAAAGAGATAATACAATCTTCCTAACTTTATTGTACCTATTTACTAAGCAATCTTGTGCATAAATTGTAGAATGCATAATTTGGACACAGCAAGTGACAGCTTTTGGGTGTCAGAAGATACCAAACACACCTTTAGTTTGTGGGGTGGAAACAAGAACCCATTGTAATACTAAGCCAGCGTTTGCAGCTGTATCATGCAGATGTCCTGAGTAGCAGCTGATCAGCCAACCGAATTAAAGGTTACAGAGACATAGAAACATCATTTACATTCTGTATGTTCTCAAAAATCGTTGATCTGCTGTTGCTGCCACTAAGATTCTGGCTTGAACTCCTATTCTGAAGGCTAAAAGCAAATACCACAGACTCCTTTCTCCCTGATTTTGCTCTCAAATGATGGCTGAGTAAAGGTCAAAGTTTGAAGAGATTTTCTGCATCAAGTGTTGGCTTTCTTAAGACCTTTATGTGGAAGCTGCTACCTTATTTTCTTTGAAAAAAGGCCATGGTAGATTCTTTTAAACTATGGATTAATCTGTTCTTCCTTTCTTCTACCAACCTACTTGAAGATCATCACCTGCCCAGAAGAGCTTGTCTCCGAATCATTTATTCCAGTATTTTACTAGTGAAAGCAATCACTGGATGCAATTTTCCATGGGTTTTTCAAGCTCCGTCTTAAAACTAGTTTGGATTTCTGTGTCTGCCTGTTTCCCTTTCTGTGCTCCAGAAGGTGATACATCTCTTTCTCATTTACTCTTTCACCTACACCTTGCATAAAGAAGTCAAGCTCTATTGCAGGTGGTGGAGTACTTGTCATTAAATGGTCTAGTATAACATTTTATGACTCAGAACTCCTGATAAATATGATTTATTTGGGATAAAAGCTTTTTACTAGGTCAGATGTCTGGACTGAAGAGACAGCTCATTATGGAGGATCACTCATATTTTGCAACTGTAATAGGAATAAAGTGATTCTTTTATCATAGTGGTCCAAACCTGACTTGCACCACTACTGTTCTCTTTAGCCTGAGTTAATTGCCAGCTGAACAATGTGGGTATCTGTGGCTAATTTATTTAGGAATATGTTCCATCTGAAAAGCCTACACCAATGAGGTACAAGAGGGCATGACAAAAGGATCCAGGTATAAAGTTTAGGAACGTAGATAATTTCTTGTAGAGAATATGATCAGTTCTACATATCAACTTACACAAAACCAGAAGTATTGAACCTTTTGAAAAAGGAGTATTGTGTTCCCAAAACTAAGTAACCAGGCCAAATTCTATTCACCATAACTCTGGAATAATAGAGTCAAAACAGTTTCCCCATTGCAACACACAAAACCACAAGAAAATAGATTCTGACCAATTTATGTCAAAAGCTCTGACACTTTTTATGACTGTAACTATAGCTACCTACATTGAGTTAGGACTGTTACAGATATCTTGAGAACATCTATGCAAGAATTGTCCAAATGTGAAAATTAGAACAACTGTAACTATTATTTTGGTTCAAAAAGCTAGGCACAGTACTTATAATCCTTGCTTTGCATTTTGATGAGACATTGTGGGAAAAACTTCTGATGGAATTACAGAGTTTCACATGGGAGCCAACCACTGAATATTTAAGCTCTGAAGCAAAAGTAAGAATAAATGGATGGAAGGCTGGACATATGTGGTACAGCTGCTGATCTGTATTAAAAACAAGACAATGCTCTGTGTATATAGAGTACATGCTCTAGGTATTCTTCTATATTACTTTCAAACTTTTTTACAGTTTTGCATCCAATGGAGCTATTAAGAGGGATTAAGTTCATTATCTGCATATATAAATCTGTACTGTTCTAAATAAAATTGAGAAAATTTGTATTTCAAAACACAGCTTAATGTAATTAAAAGCCTTCTCTACAACAATTTGAAATACAAAGTCCAATCCTCCTATCAAAAACTGACAGATTTTGTTACTGTTGCAACATGAAAAATCTCCGTTGTTGCAAAAGATCTCTCTGTACCGAGATCTGTTTAATCTTTCTGTTTCAGTTACTATCTAGCTTTATTAAATTTGCAAAATAGTTTGTTTATCTTCATTCTGAGAAAGTGGGTTTTCTATAATTTGCAAATATGTCGGTCAAAAATAGACCAGTCGGATGTTCTTGGCTGGCACATTGTCAATGCACACAATGAGTTTCTCCCTCCTCTCTCTCTCACGCACACTTCTTTCTCTCTCACATACATACACTCAAAAATGTCTCCAGTAGAGTAAAATAGTCACATTAATACTAGAAGCGATGGAGAAGAACCCCGGCCGACATCCCATCTGTTCCCATGAATTAAATTTAGAAATCATATGTAATATAGACATTTCTGTCTGAATATCATAAAGCCCTGACACATTCAGGTTTTCATTAAAAAGCTCTGAGATGTGACTTGAATAACAATCTGTCTCAGCTAATTAGTATTTTCAGTTTAGCATATTCACTTTCAGACGTATTGCTGTTTGCACATGGTAATTTAGGTAAACAGAGCCCATCCACAGCTGCATCAATTAACACTGCTAATCAAAACTGAATTCAGGTAATTAGGCACATTTATGCAAAAAGTGTGTAATTTGTGGGGAAAGCTAGATTCTTCAGTAATATTTCAATAAGCAGGAGTCTCTTTTTGCAAATAAGACAAGGAAATAATGGTAAATCAGCTTTAACATCTACGTGATGCATACTCAGTGACAAATATCTAAATTAAATCTCACTAATTGGTCTGTATTTTCAGAAATTGGACTATATTTTTTTCATATAAATGTTGTCCTCAGTGATTCTATATGGAAAAGTGGATTAATTTCTGACTAAATGTTTAGTGATTATTCAAACAGGACTTTAAAAGTTAATGTTTCCTCAAGCACTCTTTAAACTGTTGAACATAATGGTCAAACTTGTTCTCATTTCCAGTCAGACAATTTTTAATGAAAATGCCCTCACTTCATTTTCAATTTAATTTCTTTGAAGAAGGCACATTTTAGTTCAGCATAAAGAAAAGCTTCTAGAAATTTCTCCCACCACCCACTTCAAGCATGTAAAGCAGCAAATAATTCAAAAACATTCTGCCTTGACCTACAAAGTTTTACCAGCAGGACTAAAAGTTTCACATCCTTTCCTTCCCTTCCCCTCACCCCAAAACCAGAATCTGAAACCCTCCAAAAACTACAAAAAGCATTACAGCAGTGTAAGAAATTGTATATTCATAACAGGATTTTAATTTCTATTGAAACAGAAAGAAATGTTCATTTTAAATTTACACTCCTAGAGTTTTCATAGGTAGGTAATTCAAGTTATTCAAATTCAGTTCTCTGTTATGCACTCTTTCAGAAAACTACACAAGCCTGATGGTCAAAAAATGCAATTGTCAACTTGCAGCTAAACTTTCATAAATTGTAAGAGTGAACAAAAAAAAAATGCCTAGGCAATTACTGATTTGTAACAGAAGTCTGAAGTGATTCTACCTTTTTTTGCCTAATTCCAGTTTGTTTATTCTTCCCAAAACAAATAAGACAAAATAATTTTACTTGCAAAGTAGTATAATACATTTACTCAGACTAGTCAGCATGCATCTTCTGTCCTGATTTTAGGGTAAGTTTTCAGGAAAGATATACACATTTTCACCATGTGTCGATTTGCAATATGGAATATGTAGCTTTTGCTAAAAATTTCAGTGTAAACAAAAAAAAATTCTTTACATCTTTAAGGTCTAACCCTATATAGCTATTGATATTGCAGTGTGTTTTGCAATCATACGCAGTACAATGCATGTATCACTTCAGTACGATGTATCACTTCTCTCTGTATAGAAAAACTTTTCTCCATATAGAAAAGTGTGATTTGTTCTATTATGAAAAAATATATGAAAAATGCTTAAGATATACTGTCATTAAAAGGGTATCAAACCTCCAGTTTTCATTTAGCAATTAGCAGAGTAGAATATTGAAAGAATACTGACAGAGAGTTCAGAAGAAAAATAAAGCTTGTGGAAGAAACACAGTTTTGAAGTATTGTCTATTTAATAATCACAGTGACTACTGCTAATGTAGCGAAATGTTAGAATGCTGAACAGGACCATTTCTAACCAATTATCAGGCCAGCTTAAAAGTATATATGGTTCCCTGTGCCATCCTTGCTGGGGGTAATGGGAAACAACGTTACAACTTCATCTTTTTTCCATTTTTCTGTTGCAAGAGAGAAACACTCACCTATGTGTCGTACCACATGCTAAGCAGCCGTCCGATCTCTCACATGGCTTATTAACATTGACATACAGTGAATATCATCAAAACAATTTTATATGACCTGTCTCTGAAAGAACTTGCCCTGCTCAGTAAATGATTTTTCGAAAGAGCAAAACAGAAGGTGTAATGACTAACAGTGTTTATTTTCGATGTTATACTCTGTAGGAAGTGAGTGCAGTGACAACATGCTAGCCTCCCCCTCCCGCCACCCACCCTGCTAGTACATTTTTGCCTAAAGTAGTCAGATATAGCAAGTATTCCAACAGACTTTCCAAAAATATTTTACTATGCTGCCCTGTCTCTGCTGCCTGACTACATCAGTAAATATAAACACATTTAGGAGCATCTCTTCACTGAACACATACATGTACATTATCACTTCATCATGAATTGCCCTGGTGTGCCACCCATTTGAAAACTTTATATAGTGTTAGAGTATTTTCACGTCTTGCAATTTGGAATTTTTATTTGGTGTTGAGGTTTAATAAATGTATGGCAGTATTAGCTGATAACAGACAAGTGCATAATGGATATCTCAAAAAAGAAAATGTCTTATGAAAGTTGGCTGGTACAACAGGAATTTCTCACATATGCAACCCCATTCTTTTTCCTCTCCTGCACTGCTCTACTGTAAAATATGCAAAGGGAAGGAGACATCCAGGTACTAAAATTAAAAAAAAAATAAGTTGGGTGCTATATATCTACTATTGTTAACTAAAATACAATGGATATGTATGACTAAAAAGATCATATAAATACTGTTTTCTCCAGTTTAAAGAAGAGTTTAACCTTACTCTAAGCACTCAAAAGCATTCCAGGATTACAAACAAAACAACAAATACTTAAAGTTCACATTTATTTTGTCCAGAGAGCAGGCATCTCATTATTCATAACATAAAAACCATTGATATGCTTCATGTCCCTGGTATTCACAGGGTTAAATCAAGAACATGCAAAAATTTTAATTTGAGGAAAGCAGAAGCAAGAGCCCAAAGCCAACAATTAGTACTCTACACCTTACAGGAGGAAAAAAAGCTCAATAATTTAGAAATGTTGAAGGAAGTGTTAGTTTCACAATTAAAATCAGGCAGAGATCCTTTTGGCAAATGGATCTCTTTGTTAAACATCCTGCTAATCCAAGCCTGCAGGTATAATTTAGCACCCTCGAGGATCCCCTCTATACTTTTGCCAGCTGTTCCATTTAGGTCACTCCACCACAAGTTTAGCTTTTATCTATTCCTCACTTTCTTCACTGGGTCCCAGAAGCAGCAGCCCATCTCTCTGAAGGCTGTTTAAAGTGTAAATGAAAAGACAAGACAGAAGTGAGCCGCTACCTGAGGGTCCTTAATTTCTGAACTGCAGTTTCTTGGACTTCCCTACCTTGACAGATGCAATATGAAGTCTTCCTTGATGAAAAGTGAGGAGGAAAACTGAGTATGGAATGCAGATAGCACATTCATTATTGTTTTAGTGCTTTGCAGCTGCCTGAAAGAATAGGAAATTTTACGAGGCAGAAAGTCCACTCAAGGCCAAACAGCTGCAGTAGCCCTTCTGCTCTTCAGCCCAGTTCCCAGCGCTACTACTGCTGGCATGCAGGAAAAAAAAACCTTCAAAGAGTCATTTTATCTTTTCTCAGGTGGTCAGAGAGAGGAAGGAGAGGAAAAAAAAAAAAAAAAAAAAAAGGAAAAAAGGGTTCTAGTTTGATCCAGTACACTGTGCGTCAAGGACCACGAAGAGCCCTCGGTGCAGACCTGATCCACTTACCTCCCTCTCCGGAATGGCAGGCAAAGGAAGGAGACAGTGACGCTTCAAGGGCTTGTTTAGGCAAACAGAACCAACCTCAAGTAACTAAACTGCTTCTAATTTTCTGCTAATTTGGTGAAAGGCTTTTAACAAATACATCACTTCTTACCAAAAGCAACAAAAAAATACGAATTTGAAATGGAACCAACTATAATGGTTCTAGTCAGCGTAAAGTTAAGCCCTCCGAGAGTCACTATAGTCCTCTAGAACTACTTTTAAACAGTATGCTGTTTTTTAACAACACACTGATCTCTTACTCTGGGAAAATTAAGTGTAATTCATTACAAGACAAACCACTGTCCTGAAATTCATTTATCTGTTAAAAAAAAAAAGCAAGGCAGATACTCTTGGAGGAATTCCTAAGTGTTCAACTTTTAATGAAAGATTCACAAAAAATGGAGCAAGTGTATCGCTGAGTTCTTTCCAATTTAATATTACTTAATAAAGTTTGCACACACTGATGCCAACTGTACTGTGAAACAGAACTATAAAATCTATTGGAAATTAACTTCCTAGCTTTTCAAAGGCTGTTCAGTTGCGCAGGCACAGCAACTCTGATGACCATCTGCATGACTTTACATACACAAGTAATCCCACAGGCTTTAGTCAACTGCTAAGATCACGTCCTCACCCTACCCATCCAGCATGAGGTATTGGCTCCAACCTAAGAAACCACTTGTGCACCTTTAGGAGGAAGGACTGGAATCACAGTGTTTAAGTAGCGCAGTGAGTCGCACACCTGCACTTAGCCTGCTCTTGAAGTGCTCACTCAGCCAAAAGGTGCAGTTCTGCAAGCTTGTGAACCTGACTTTTTAGGTTTAGGGAGAAGGAAAAAACCAGCACAAAGCACAACACACATGCAGCGCTACTTCTAATTCTGCAATGGCTCACACAGGTAAGCAACCCAGCCCCAGCAAGCTGTCTTGCGAGGCTGGACGGGAATCCTCACCTGCGTTACGCTGCCCGCTCGTGCACGTGTCGGCCAGCTCAAGGTCTGCACTAGCAGACAAAGAAGATCCACAGTGATTTTCACTGCTTACCTCGCTGACTTTCTTCCATGGGCTCCTGCCGACATTCCTGCATGTGATGGTTCATTGCTGCTCTCAAGTTCAGCGTTCCTGTGGCATGGCTGCTCCGGTGGTGATGAGCAGAGCAAAGGCAGGTTGCCACTGGCCAGTTCCACAAGAGCCCAACTGTCCGTTGTCTGCAATCACATCTCACTGAGTGCAAAAGGAAAATTAAAACATTTTTTTCTCTTACACTTGAATGACACAGCATACTGTTCTGTGTTTGCATTTAAATTGGACAGAATAATTTACCATTGGCTTTTAATTTCAGAAGGGTTAATCACCTCAGCAAAGGTCAATCAAACTTTAATCTCCAATAAAATTGCAGTAGCTTCAGTCACCTGCGGGACATTTATTATATTCTTATTTCCATGCAAAAGAATGCATCACTAATCTTCTAACTGTTTACATTAGCACATTTGCCATTAACATTTTACTAAAATTATTAATTCCTCCGAAAGTATTACAAGAGCTCATTTCTACACATCTCAGTAGATAATCCTGTTAAAAACCAGCCACATCTACTGTGACTTTGCTTTAGCTGTCTGCTCTAATCCTCACAACCGTTTGATACTCCAACCGAGTTCTAACAATGCAGTCTCAATTACACAAAACATTACAGGGTTTAGTTTAGAACAACAATATACTGTTTTAGTAACTTAATCTTCCCTATTGTCTGCAATCACAATACTAATCTATTTTGCCACTGTTCACAGCATTTTCTATTCAAAACAGAATATAGATTTTTAATTTTACTTAGCAACTCTTGAAAGGCAGCACATTTACAAGGGTAAGTTAAAACCTAGAATCTGTTACTGATGATAGGAACAATCATGATGATAGGAATGTTTTTCTGGCCTGGAAAAAAAGTATTTCCTCACAAAACAGAAGTCTCTTTTGAGGCATAGCCCATTAACAAATAAATAAAAAAAAATTTTCGTTGGTATTTCCAATTTGGTCTACTAATCAAAAATAATTCTTCTGCAATTAAATTGACTGAGAACTGCAAAATGTCACTGAAAAATTCAAGTCAGGATTAGCTGTAAACTACCATTACTATAATATCAGCTCAATACTGGAAAATTATTTAACTCTAAACAGAAAATTGTAAAATAGAGAAGAGTGCATCCGCAAAATATTTTGTTTTTAAATAAACATCAGCTATATTAGCTATACAGCAATACATTCCTTCAAAAGTCTACTGTAAAAATCTCATCCAAATGCTCAGAACTATTTTACCTGTAAAGATACAGAGAAGAAGAGCAACAGAAAACTCAGGGAGAGCTCACTACGGAACTGAAACACAATGCAAACAATTCATTTCCCATATTTTAGAAACCAGTACCAAAAAGTCAAAATTACTTGGGCAGAAAAATACTAAAACCACCAAAATAAATGGGTCTCCCTCATTCTCCTACCATGGCCACATTAGCTCCTGTGAGAAAGAGAAGCAACCGTCATATGCCATCTCACTTCTATTTAAAATGGATTTTTTAGCCATAATAACATTTTGACATACCGTAATATAAATAAACTGCTCTTTCCCATCCCAATATTTCCTTCTCTGTCTCTCTGTCTCTCTCTGCCTCCGTCTCTCTCCTCTTTTTGTTTTAATATATGGCACACAGACAGACACACGCCCCCGTCACTGTCAATATGCACACTCATTAGCAATATGTCAGGCTGGCATTTTCAACACATACTCCAGAGCATAACTGCACTACCATGCAGCGCGCACACACACGTAAAAATGCAACTGCAGAGAAGAGGAGCTCATTGGAATAATTTTTAACTTGGAAAACTAGGTAAATGTACAAAAGGAATAAGTGAAATTCTCAGGCAATATTTTATAAAGGTGCTGCAAAGAGGCTCTCCAGCTTAACGGCACCGATGCTGCTCTCATTTCAAACACACACACACACACACACACACACACACATATATGCATATACAAAAGCAAATATTTCAACAAGATATTTTAACGCTGAACTACAAACGCAAGTATACGGGGGTTTCCCCAGGTTTTTATTCACTTTTTGAATTATATTCTAACTTGAAGTAATGAATGAAAAGCAATATTACAAAACATAAACCTGAACTGAACTACAGGTTCCTAGAATATGCACTGTCAACAGCATTCACAGTTTCTCCAACCAAGAAAGTTAGCTACGAAAACAACCACATCCGTGTTTTTGCAAAAAGCATCTGGCAAAACAGCAAAGACCACTTAGAAAAGGTGAGTAGTGCTGAGCTACGGTTTTGATTACTCACTTTTTGGTGCACGGATAAAACATATTCTAGATTGCTATTGCAACTGCTTTAAAATACAACAGAATAGCTGCACACAACGCCCTGAAATGAAAGATACTATCAAAGGACCATCTACTTCATTTTTCAAAAGAACAAATGGGAGAAATGTACAGGGAAAGAAACATACCTTTAGTCATCCTAGCGAACGACTTCTCAGCACATCTACATAGTCCTGCAGCTCCACCGGTACAAAAGTCGACACTGCAGTGCTTGTGATCTCTGTGACAATGGCATCATACTGCCGGCAATTTTTTCGATTAAACTTCTCAGACATGGTAGCAACTTTGTTAATTATGATATTAGCCAGCTGGCGGGTAGAATCAATCATCCACTGTAAGAAAGCCAGACAAAGAGACATCTAATCATTGCAACCAGAGCAGATAAATTTTGTTCCTTTCTTATATGTGTCACAGATTCTATCCCTCCTGACCCTCTACACAGCCATCGACTGTCAAATTTAGATTCAGCAAGCTCCCAGCTTTTCTTTATCCCTGCCTTAGATCTGAAACTCCTGGTTATCAGGAAGACAAGCGTCACCAGCTGTCTCAGAACAGGAAGGCAATCAGGTGAATAGTACTTATTATCTCTCATTGCCTTCTGAGGAGCGACAAGATTGATTTTGGACCAGCAACACGACCAGATCTCAGGCACAGCTACTACAGCGTCAAGTCTAGAATGCAGTGCATACATGAAGCTGACCTCAACCTTTATTAATACTGCATACCAAAAGTTTGAGGGTTGCTTCTTCTTTGGCAGGGTTTTTTTGTGGGTTTTTTTTCTTTCTTTCTCTAAGAGAACTCTTTTTTTTTTTTTCCTTCACAGCTGCACTGGATGTTCCCTTTTTCCAGGCCTCCTTCCCCCTACCTCAAAAAATGCAGGCAAGCCGACTGCACCGTTACTCAGGGGACTGTGTTTCACAGTTGGATAGTCTTAATTGGGCCCACAGAAGCAGTTAGCTACCATTAAAGGCTTCTCTGTATACATCTTCCTCTCAACTAGTCTGATCGTCTATAAATCCCAACTAGTGAAGCCTACGCTTTGAGAAGTTTAAACATACAAATACATTATACGCCAAAAATATAAAAGCATGTTAACAAAATTTGAGCTGATGGCTAATCTCAGCATCGCTCTAGAAAACAATAATATATTTGAGCTTTTCATTTATGGCAGCATTGGACAATTTTGTTCTCCTGCTCTAAGACCTTTTTTCACAAACAAAATACACTGCAGAGTACTGGAAGTTAATTCATATAAAGCAGAAACACAGGTTACGATAGAATAAATGTCATCCTGAAAATGTATTCTGGTACAAAAAAACCCCAACTTGGTACATTTCAAAATGTCTGCTGACAGTTTCGTATAGCTAATTAGACCAGAGTACACTAGTTGATTAATACAAATTTATAAGGACACGCAAAAATTTTTATGACCACTTTAGCATTCATGATGCACTGGCTGCCCTGGCACTTGGACCAAAGATTGCTTTTCCAAAACCATACCTTTTCAGACAATGTGATCCTATGTTTACTTCATCTTAATTTAAGGCTGGTTTAATATTAACGTCGTATACAGCAGTACTGTCTCAATCTCAAACAAGAATACGCTCTGAACCTGGCAGCATAAAATTAGCCCTGTTTTTAGTAAATCCATTGAAAACTG
>Ga0181612_147141_pt1 | contig 29533 bp, 15 predicted proteins | sample HoacroProtozoa21_FD_119630 | JGI IMG/M metagenome (GOLD analysis project Ga0181612, IMG submission 119630) | Hoatzin crop microbial communities from Cojedes, Venezuel. Combined Assembly of Gp0051906, Gp0051904, Gp0051908 | reverse complement strand
TAAATTTGGAGACCAGTGACGTGACAAATATGATGAGTGCCAAATGAGGATTGACAGAAGTGCATCAGTATTACAAAATGCATAGTGTTGAAGAGACGGTGGTAGAAGAATGAAGAGTTTATTTTCTCCAATGAAATGCTTGTTCTCACTGTGCTATGGTGATTCTGCGTACAATATTTCCCCTGTTATTATTTCGATGGATAACTTGTTTCAGGAAGACATGATGCAGAGTTATCCATGTACTTGAAGAAGTGGAGGGAGGAAAAGATGTGTCTCATGACAGAAATACCAATTGGCTGAAGTTAGAAATCAACATGTGGAAATAACAGGTGTTAAACATGTTATTAACTTCGTATTTTGTAATAGATTTTGGTCACCAAAACAGTGGACTATACTCCTGCGCCAAGAGAAACCTTTTAAAAAGTAGCATTCGGGTTGTTACATCAAGTCACTACTTGGGAAACCATGGCAGGCATCTTGTAAATGCTGGGAATAATAGCTAAATACCTCAAAGGAAAATACATATTGCATATTATTGGTGGTCATTTGGGTAAAAAGAAAAAATGGAAATATCTAAAAACTGAGCTGAGAAAGTCTGCTTGAATGTCAGAGATGAAAGATTTCATTTTGACCATTTGGTCTCCATTAAATGGGCCTGCTGAGCTCATTAGAAGATAAAGAATTATCTGCTTTTATCACATACTGAAATTCTGACCTTAAAATAACCTTTGAAAGCAGTATTCTCCTTTGCCCATAGGGGAAAAGAAATTTGAAAGGATATGCTATGCTTAGTATGACCAGACAACTTTACCACCACACGATATATTTTTAAGATCTGTCAGAGAGTCACATATTTTTAAATTTTAATTTATATTTATTGATGTAGAAGTACACTAGTGCTTGATAATATAAATGTTTCAAAGTTTGTTAAAGAGTTATTATTTTGAAGGGTCTAAGAGCCATCTATGGTTGACAGGATAACATAAGGAAAAAAGTAGCCAAGACAGAGCATTTAAATCCTAGAGATATTGCAGAGGATTAGTCATTAACATGTATTATAAAGGCTTTTTCTTTGAAACACTAAAACAGAGTCTTGGCCTGGGTGCAGAAAGGCCAGTTCGCTGCTTCCCCTGTTTGCTCTTACTTTAGATTTTGCCTTTGCTTTCGTATAGACCCTGTTCTTCCTGCCTAGCACACAAGATCTTTAAAATGATGTGTTTTTCAGTTTTTATTAAAAACATTCTTTTTTCTACAAACTGGAACCAGGGCAGTTACAACACTACTATCAACAAGGTCCAGCTGTAACAGATATTCTGAATGGTATGACTAAAGTTTACCCAGTCAAGAGTTATTTCTTTGTGAATCTGTTTGCTACTGCATACCTATTTCACCACTAAAGCTCACCGCAGGAATAAATTATTTTAATATGTGTGGAACTGTCAAAATAGTGACATGAAGATAACCTTTACAAGTGATTTCTACTTCTTTAAGTCCCTGCCAATTGCCATTCTACTAATTGCTGACAATTTTGTAGTGGGAATTTACTAATTATGCAATGCCCTCATTCCTCTGCATGTCATAATTCTGATCTTATCACCATAATGAATATTTTAGCTTTTTAAACTATGAAATAGGAAGATCCAGAAATAACACCGACTAGTGACTACCTAGCAACCATAAATATGCACATGGCGGTTTGATCTTGTACTAGAATCGTGTATCTAAGATTGCACACATGCCTGTAATTCTATGTATACGAAAGTGTTTGTTGTTCTGACATCTAATGTAGGAAAATTTCTGATAGTAAAAGTAGCCATCTGCTAGTTGTGTATAAAGAAAATCCTTCTACATGAAGATCATTTTTTCCTTCAGCAAAAGGAGTTTTGCTATGCCTAAAACTGTGTTGACTACAGTTAAATAATTTGAATGATAACTTCTAAATACTTTAGAATTTGATCTATAATATTAAGCAATTTTCCAATTTACTTTTAGTAAAACATGAAGTGCAATTAAAAGTCAAGGTATGTCCATCTTCACTGACTGGTGAGAGCCATTTGAATGGAAAAAAGACCTTAGTGCAGCCATTACACAAGGTACTGTTGCACGTAGAATTATTCTGAGATTAACTGATGGAAGAGTGACAGTGTCATTGCAGTTTTTAATCTGAAAAATACCAACATTGTTCTAGTTGGAATATGTCTGATCTTTCCAAACTTCTCCAGTTTGCAGTGAAGCTGCTCCGTTCTGTCTGTGAAATGTAGGAGAAGTGTAGAGGAAGCACCCAATGTGGAACATCATTTTGGCTGCAGCAGTATATATAGGCATCCTGTAAGATCTAATAGAAAAGGTCACAGCATATAGACATTTTAAAATACCACTACCTACCTATCTTCATATCAAGGCTCTGAACATCTTCTTAAATCTGGACCTATTTCTTTATCTAGAAATAAAGACTGAGCAATATTAAATGTAAAGAGTCATTATAAAAAAAAAATGTGTAATCTCAGTGATACTTCTTCTAAATATTTTAATTCCAGATGGATATTTTTTTAATTTTCTTCTTAACCTCTGCATTAACTTTAATGTCCAGAAGATGTTTTCAGACTTTTCCACACACAGTTTTCAGTAAAACATGGTCACTTCTTCCAGAGCATCTCTTCAGACTGTATTGCCTCTTCTAAACTACAGACCAGCATAGCAACAGACTAGGGGCAGGCAGCAAATGGGTGTTCCGTCCATACAAGTTGTCCTATTTCAAGCACAAAAATGTTGACTGCACAGAGCACCAAGCCCGTAAAACATGGTCTGTATAGTGTTAACCTATCTTTTCATGCTTTGCAGTTTTCTAGCACAGATGCATAATGACTGTGGTTTATAGCATCTTTTTCCTTCCTTTCTTGATTTTAGTTATGCATCTGAAGCGGGGGGGTATAAGGTTTTCGAAAGCTGTAGTCTTCCACTAGATCCTGCCACTGAGAGTACTATGACTGACAACCCTACAATACAAGATTTAGCTATGTTTTAGTATTCTTATATTGCTACTTCTTTTTGACAATAAAGTTTTAAATCAGTGTGTTTCTTACAGTGATGTGCTGTGCTGCAAGCATGCAAACTAAGAGCCTCACCTTATGAGGTGTATTTTCTTTTGCGAGGTGTCAAACATTTTCAGCTTACATTTTAAGTAGTTATCTCTGTCAGACCAAAGAGATAAAATATATGGGGTTTGTTTGGTTTGTTTTTTTTTTCCCAAGGTGCTGAGAATATACATGTTCTTATTTCAGTTTGATTCAAATTCTGCATGCTTTTCACCTCTTAAAACATTAAAATGGATTTGAATGTTTGGCCATCAGAAGTAGCAGCACACAGAAGGGGGCTGAATTGCAGATCCCAATGATTTTTACTGTTCTCTTAACATGGATGATGGATGATGTAAAACCCAGAAGGAATTCCCTTACCCATAGTGGAGCAGCAATAACAGGAGTGGCTTCAAAATGTCCAAAAGGCCCTCTGGAACATCCTTCAGCAGTACTCCTTGGTGGTCACGCACACCTAATATTGCAAATCATTGCTCTGGGTATAATAATATGCATTCATTTTCCAAATTAATACATGAAACCTCTAACACTACAGTTACATGTTAAAGTCAGAAATCTGTCCCTGTTTCTTTCATGTTAAACTCACCTTTCCAAAGTTCCTCTGGGTCCTAAGAGTGAGTGCTTTGGTATAACTCAAGCAGTATTTGGGGAAGTTAGGTTGACATCCTGAGGTCTCCACTGGGATGAGAGTGACAGTAGGGTTGGGATTTCTTTCCCCTCCTTGCCAAGAGTCACATGATGTTGATGTTGATGGCATTTTGCTCCTCAGTCTTGGATCTGCTTTGGTTGATTTTTATATATTCTGTTAACTTGGTCTGCCTGCATTCTCTTTCTCTTCACTGGTTTTCAGTTTGTCTACTCTCTTGTTATCTCTAAAAATGTGGTTTTAACTGAATAATTCCAAGTTGTACTCCGGTAGCAACCTTTGACTGACCATTGTAATTTGTGTTTCCAGTACCTGACTGTTAGTATCACCATGTGTGTGTACTCTTCCATACCTCATTTTATTCTACAGTCATTCAATGTATGCCAAGTAAATACTTGTTATTGCTATAAATTAAAGCTAGATTAAAATAAATTTGGACAATAGTCTTCTGATAGCTAGATAAATTGCTATCACAGCTGAACAAGAGAACCCTAGACAAGTCCAGAAACCCTGCACTTGTCAGACCACAACAAAACTTGTGGTCTTTAAGAAATAATAACAAAATTGTGTTTTACTGGGCTGCAGTTTTTCTACTTCAGCTCTTTCTGGACTTTATTGCATTCTCTAAGGTTTTGCACAAGAGTTTCGTCCTTCCTTTTTATGTTAGGAACAGCTCATAATGGGAAATCAAGCAGCTTTAGCAAGAGATCTGGGTGGTATCACATACTGCATTTTTAGGACATATGTTTATTCAGAAAACCTGGGATCGATGTAGGAAAACCATCACCTGTACTAATTTTATTTGAACAAAACAGAAATCTAGCATAGCATTGTCACCTTCTATAGCTGAAAACCATAATCCATAACCACACAGACAAACGTGCACATGTGATTTCTTTGATTTGTCTAGAACTTGTTGGTGCAGTCACAGCCTTCATGGTTAGAAGCTGTCCTGATGGAAATTACATGGTAATGAAAAGTGCATGTTATTCTCAGGTGTGTAGTGGGTTACAGTGACTTTTTGCTTGGATTGAACCATAATTGAAGGATGGAGTTACAAGCATGTCCTCAGCTTTTTCCAGTCACTTACTTGATATCTCCCTTTCCATCAGTGCAGCCCTAATGAGTCCTATGTTAAAAGATGTAAAGATCACCTGGCATTTTACACAGAACGTAGGTCCTGCACCTGAGGGTGTGAATCCCAGCAAAAGGCAAGGCATTGTGAAGCTAAGCCTAAGTTTCCTATGGGAATCTCGCCCAATAGAAACAGTGTTCTGGAAAAGACCTGTAGAATGTAATAAGGATTACACAAATCTTAACAACAAGACAAAGCTAGATGGTAGAGGTAGCATTTTTTATTAGACCATCCAATAAAACGTGGAAAAACATACAAAATTTCAGAAGCTCTTCTGAAGGTGTAATTTTATAGTACTTATTCTATAAATCCACAGAAGATCATCTAAGAACATCCTATCTAAAAAGTGCTATTGGCTGGCTTAGAAATTATCCATAGAAAAGTTATCACTCACAGATAAAATCTACATGATTTACTCAAAACTATGACAGCGTAAGCAATAATTAATAATTCTGGATCTGAAAGAACTCAGCATCACCTGTGATGCTTTAATTTTATTTGATTTAATCACACTGTAAGGAAAATATAACAACAATTGTTTTGAAAACAGGGAAACATTTAGTGAACAGCAAATTGCTCCTCAATTATTAAGCTTCCTTTCACACACTCTATCCATGTGAAGTAAGCTAATAACTAGTAAAAGTTACAAACATCAAAATAATACAGTGCAAATAAGTGCCATTATTTGTTCTATTAATTAATTTCTGTGTCTCCCTAAGTTCCATTACAGTTCCATTAATGCTGAAACTTAATAATGGTTATGATGGTGCAATCACAAATATTATTTTCTGTGCTAGTTCTATTTGTAAATACAGGAAGTCTAAGTACAAAGTTTCCTTTCCTTGCCCTTACCTGACCAGAGATGTTGGGCGAGATTAAGCTTTCAATGCTGAACTGCAGAAAATTGAACAGACTAGTCCTAGGTAGAATACCCCCAGCCCATGCACTACACCACAGGGGTAGCAGTGGGTCTGCACTGCCCTTTTTATGCCTGGGTGGAATAATCAAACCCCACAGGTTTAAGAGAAAAAAGAAAATATCATAGCCAGAAAATTACTGGAGAAGTGTGGAAAATAGAGGGGAGCATGCTGTGAAGAAGAGTGGGAAACCAAGCACAAATGAAGAAGCATAGAGATTAAAAATTGACCAGAGAGAATTAGAGGAGATAAATGGGAAGTGTATGAGAGAAGTAGCATAATGCTATCATATTAGACTACATGAGCAGTAAATCCTGTGACATTTTGAATTAAGACCAAATCAGTTATCTTATATTTTTCTAAAATGTCAAGGTGCACCTTAGTTGATAAAGTCAATTGACAAAAAACAATTAATGACTGCAAGTACTACTGTCTTTGCTATGGATATATCTGCTGTGCTACTTTTCTTCTCATTTCAAAGAGGAGACTGCTTAGTTCCTTACTTAAGCATGGGAGTAAGATTTAACCTCGGGAAAAAAAAGGGTATATTGTGGAAATCCTGCCTATGCTAAGGGAGAGTTTTGTCCTACACTTTTTCCTGAAAGCTTTCCTTAGTTATCTATGCTTCTCCTATTATGCGCATAGAATTTGAGCCTCTGTTGCACCTGAATTTAGTATGCTACATCCTGACCTTCTAGAAGAGAGATAGCTTCAGAGTCAATGGACTGTGTAATGCCAAAGCCCAGGTGTGATCTCCATTGCCAGTCTTTCCACATACTTTGAAATTCAGGGCCACTACCTCTTGTTGTACTGCAATTTCAAAAAAGTTTTGATTCTGGAAAAAACCCAAGGTATTAATTAATGACTGTATCAACAGTATTATTGACAGAAAACCAAAACAAAATCTAGGTTTACAAAATAGATTAACTGTATAGGACTGCATAAGACAGGCAAATAGATTGTACGATTCTCAGAATTATTTCCTTCTGGTCAATGGAGTAAGACTAACTTTGTATTTGTCCCATTGGATTACAAAAATGAATTGTGGAAATTAGTCCTTTGTTTCAAAACTAGAGATATTTTTATTACTATCCTTGTTTAGAAGAGGAGACTGAATTGTGCAGTAGAATCTGTGAGGTTCTGGTTTAAGAACTTTAAGAAGTTTGGTACTGGCTCTAGATAAAATATGTAGAACTAAATGAACCATGAATAGTGTTCATAAAATAATATCTATGTTTTAGAATTTAATACATATTTCTATCCGGTGCAATGCATAAACAAATATTTAGTGGCTTAAATATGCTCAGCCACATGTTCCTTTAAAATGTGCTGGCATAAATCTTCTGTGTCTTCACCGATTTCCAGGCAGTGTCATTGTCATTTCCATTTAAGTTGGAGACACCTCAAGACAACAGCTTTTAAATTATAAAATTTAGTTTTTAAACTTTGCTTTGAATGCTTCATGAGATCTTGGATATTGTGACAAAAGTAGCTGAGACAGATCAGTAGATCTCAACTGTATTTGTTTTCATTGTCTGCACAGGCCTGGAAACTGAGAAAAAAAATCAGTGAGGGAACTTTCCAGAGAGGTTCTTTGCCTGAGCATACTTGAGTGATACTTATTGTGAGACTAAGATTGGTTGAATTATGTTCATCTTCCTGTGGCTCTGTTTCTGTTAGTGGAATAATGGTGGAAGAGAAATTTTAAAAAAGGAAAGAGAGAAGTTGACACCTGAGCTATGCAAAAATAAAGACAACTCACTTTAAATAAATACAATATAACCCAAGGGGCTGTCGATCATACTGGCCTGATTAAATAAAATTTGCACCTCCTTCTGCCTTGTGAAATCCTCCTATTCTACTTGTGAAAGAGCACTATCCCCCTACCGTACTGCTGAGGAATGCAAAGCAGATATCATCAGGAGGGATCAATGAAGGAAAGAATATTCAAATAGTGAAATATCTATCTTGGATTATATCCTAATTGGATATTACATTAGTCTAAATGTATTTCACTCTCATATTACCTTATTTGAGTCATTAGAGAATAATGAAACCTAATGTCAATTAGTTAAATTCTTGTTATGTTCCATCTAACGGTCATCCGTGAACCATACTGTATAAGAAATAGGCTTTGATGCGTTTCCTAATTAATAAAATAATGCTCTGGGAGGAGGGAGGAAAGGGAAATGCCTTTTCAGATTTCCTGTAATTCTTCATAATTCAAAAGGCTTAGTTGTTTTCTTCTGAATTTGTAATTGAGAATCCATTGTCCCTTGTGAAAGTATATTCAGTACAGTGCATCCAAGTTTCTCTTTTTTTAAAAAAGTAAATAAGATTTTATTCATAGAGGTGAGCAATGGCAAAGAGCTATTACAAGATATCTTCTTGTTAACTGCCAAAAGAGATCCCCTCTGTCCATCTCACCCAAGACAATCTCATGCTTTTCTTGAATCTAGAGATTCAGGACCTACACTTGCCCTTTCCAGACTATTTCTAAATTTGTCCATTCTAAGTTTGATCTTAGGTAAACTACATTTGCCCTGCACACCTGGATTTTCTGCCTATGAAATCTCATAAGTAATACTACCTAACTCAAAAGGGGGCCTCTGAAGAGATGCAAGAGGTGATAAAAAATGTAACACATTTTTAATATTTAATATTACAAAAAACATCCTCATTCCAAGATGCTGCAACGGTCAGTCAGTATGTGCTAGAGACCCAGTTCCTCTTTTAAAGCAGGTATTTCACACGATGCTTCTGAATGACTTTTATGTTCTCTGCAGGGCTGTATGATGCAATGAATGCATATTGGGTTTTCCCTCTTCAACAGCAAAATATCAGGCAGAAGTCCAGCCATTTACAGCAAAGGATTGCTCACTCTATATCCTTCTGTCCATAACGCTGTGAGATAACTAACTCTGAATAAATGCTCTTAAAGACTATGCACCTGATTAAACCATAATTCAAACGCCTTTCAAGGATGCAACTGGAGTCTGAACATGGCCCGAACTCTGAAGATGGCTGCCTGGCATCCGTGGGACAGGAGAAAGGCAAACTGTAAACAACAAAGGCGTGTAGCAGGACGCCTGCCTCAGCTACCTGCTGAGAAATCTTTGAAAGCATTATGCGGGCTGCTGAAATACTTTTAATGGTGGATATTTTTAACTTTTGTTGTTGGCAACTCCTCTGTCCTACTGAGTTTCATTTCTTTCGTGACACTGAGCCTCTTTAAAACTGTAAATAATGAAAGCACTATTTTCTTTGTGCTCTGAAAGTACTCCTCTTCACAACATATTAGAAGTTCAAGAACATAAATAAGCTGCTCCATAAAATCTCAGCAGAAATATCTTTCTATTGAGTATTTTGTTTACATTTTTGACAACAGGGAGTAAATTTTCAGTGCACAGCTGGAGATTTTACTGAAGATTCAACTCTCATTAACTTTAAAAAGGGTTTTATAACTTGTCATTCATGTACCATATGAAAGATGACTCTTGGGTGTGACACCTGAGTATCTACTCTTTCATAATTCTAACAGTGCATCCAACATCTGTGTCATTATTGGCAATGCAATAATGTTTATTTAAAAAATTTATCACCGTCATTGAAGAGTACAGCTGTGGATAAAAGAATGAGTGTATGCTTTGTTGAAAACTGCCAGGACTCTGTTAATAAATGTGCAGCACAACATATTTATTGGCATTTCCATATGGAAAAATATTTTTGCTTTAATATAGCAAAATGAAAAATAGTCATTGTTCATCATCCCTTATTTAAAGCAATTCTTGTATATAAACTTAGCAATACCAGCTCATGACAATGTTACCTGCTAAGAAATAGAGATCGTTTAATATTTACAGACACAAAGCTTTGTGGTAGGAGCAGTGCTCTTGGACACTAGAATCATGGGTTCTGTTCCCATTTCTCCTGGTGTTCTGTAATCTAATATTGGGAAGGTCACCCTCAGCTACATTTAAAAGGGTTTTGCTGGCAATTGTGTGCTTCACTATCCTTCCTCCTCATTCTCACTCCTCCACCTTTCCCATATGCCCTTTTGTAAACTGTGGCACCTCCTTATAGAGAATTTTAAGATTCATTAGTAAGAAGCTATGTGTGAGAACTACCGTTGTTAATAAGGTTAACAGTATGATTGCAATGAACAAGATATGAGCTAAAAGGAAGTAGCATTAGCACAAGAAGGTAGCAGTTTGTTTATGTCCATTCAGTAATACCACTGGCAGCACTGAGATGTATCATTACATAAATCAGTGGACATGCTTACTCCAGGCATTTTCAACATCCACTTTCTATGTCTGAATTTATTCATATCAGTGGAGTTACACTAATATTAAACAGAAATCCATTCAATGGTAGTTACTTAAGCTTACGATTTAGAAAACTGTCATTCAGTTACTGTACAGGGTACAAGTTTTCAGTTCTGATAGTGGGGATGGTCCTGCTTTCACTCAAAGCAAAGGCAAAATTCAGTGTTTCTGGACTAAACTGCTTGCTTTCTGAAATATTCTGGGTGTCACAGGGAGGGCTGGGAGGTATCTGGAAGATAAATAAGCTGTAGCATTTCCATATTTCACATCCTGGGAAATGGTTTTTATATCATAAACTAGTTTCTAAAGGGGCTCCATGCTACACTTCAAGGGATTTACAAAACTCAGATAAAAAGAATACTTCCAAAAAAAAGTAAGAAAGAAATTTTGCATCCTAATAGATTCAAGAGCTAGAAAGGAGACATGACACTAGAAAATTATATAGAAAATTCAGTTTTAGTTATTTCCATCTGCAGTTTAAAAGAGGTGCAATACTGCCAAACAAACACAGCTCAGCAGGATACTTGAATGAGCAAGGAAACTGCAAGAAGCAGAGCCTGCTTAAATTACGCCATGTTTACTTTGCACACACAGACTGCAGGCCCATTTCAGGAGCCTTTGCAAGGCATAAGGAGTTACAATCACAGGAATGGCAGAATGTTTGTTTAATTAGGTTTGAAAAATTTGATTATGTAATGCAATATACATCACGGTAAACTAAATGTTGGGGATTCTGACTTAATGTCTGTGTACGCATACAAAGAGAGCATCACAATATTTGGAGATTGTTCTTTTTTCACCTCTTCCTCCACCTGGCTGTGTTTAAATTACAAGGTTATTATTGCAATAATCTCACTATCAAATATCTGAGAAAAGACTCAACATTTACATTTTTATAGATTTTTAAATATGACTCAAGGCAAGAAAATTATGATGTTAAAGGATGATCGATAAGTCAAGATGCCATGGTGCAATATCAGATATTGCACCGTATCAGTCTCCTTTTATTCCATTGTTAAAAAAAATTGAAAGAAAAAAAAAACCACAGGTCAGAATGGCTTGTAAACCATTCACTCTTTATGAAGAAGCACTGTTGAGTCAAAACTGTGACAAGGAAACTTCTAAAACAGGCTGCTTTTTGTTGTAATGGTGCCAGATAACTGCTAGAGATTATTTACAAGGGAAAAATCATAGAGAAACCAAACATCTTCACAGAACATTGCTTTGATGAAATAGAAAACCAAGCTCTGCAAGGCGGAGAGCATTTCCTTCATCTAAGCTTATGAGGACTTTCAGATCTTGTGGAATATGACGGGACTTAAAGATGGTTTACACTAAATGGCTTGAAACTGGACCCTGACTTTGTAATTAACTCCCAGATTTTTACTGTGAATGTGGAAATGGCTGGGCCTCCATGTATCCCACCCAGCAGAAGCGCCAGACTTAGACTGTAATTGCCTCCAGGCTTTTTTAGGCAGTAGAGAATTAAGCACTACTGGAAATTAGTCCAGAGTTGCAGTGGCCTGAATTTCCCCTGACAGTGTTGCTTTTCTTTCCATGGCTCACACAGGGAACCTAGGGCTTCAGTGCTCTCAAGCTCAGTGCCCGAAGTCAGAAGGGATAACTGTAAATTATTTATCTTGAAGTACACTGACTGTTCAACAAGTGCAGAGAGCGGAGCTCAGTTTACAAACACCTAGGAGGGGGAAAAAGCCCTTTCACTGTTAGTTGCTGTAGATTTTGTAAAAAAGCTGCCTCTTCTTCTCAGAGCAGCATAGGTTAGAGCATTAAACAATCTCATGCTTCATGTAACAACTTCCTTTCTCACCTCTAGGAAAGGTTAATGTTGATTATTCATTTTCTAGCAGTGTTTCTTTAGAGGCTGATGGATCTTATGCTGCTGATAAATACGACAGGACTACTTCACTCCAAGGTGCTGCCGGTGATGGCAATACCTCTGGGTATGTCACAAGGGGCACCTTGTGAAGAGACAATCAGTCACCTAAGGGAGTCTTATCCCTTCATCGCTGCAGGGTTGTGCTTGAATTTATACAGGAGCCATTCAGTATGCCATTCACTTTAATGCACATCCAAAGTGCCTGTGTTCTGCTCATGGGTAGAAGGAACTCCCACAGCTAATTAGCAATTCACAGTCATAAGTACATCTATTTTCAGAAAAGAATGAGAGGGAAAAAAATACGTCTACATTTGAAGTTGTGTCATTCATGACGAAACTTGATTTGATTTTGTGGCCATTAAATTAAATTCAAAATGTCAGATCACCAGTTCTCGTGACTGAAGTTTCCTTCAAGGGATAATAAGGCAGAGGGAATACTACAACAGCTTCTCTCCAGTATGGAAAATTTACTTTTACACATGTGGATACCCACATGTTTACTTAAGCACTATGTGTTGCAGTGACTAGTTTTCTAGTTTCTCCTCCTGCTTAGCTCAGAGTCTTTTGGTTGGAGATCAGTGACACTGCTACCAACTTACCGTGTAGGGGTGGTGATAATGGATATGATCACCCTTACATTATAATCACAGGCTTGTATAATACACTCCTCAGACACAGGAAATGAATGCAGGCAATAAAGAAAATAACTTCAGCTATAAACAACTTCAAGCTAACACATCCCCTGACTTTTTTTTAGGGTTGTTTTTGGTCATAGTTTCAGATGGCTTTGGATAACTACAAGAAGAAATACTTTTATCATTTGTTTGGAAAGCCCAATGACTAGGTCCCCACTTCACTTACACTTACCCCATTCCAAGAACGTCAGAAGTGTTATCCTGGATTTGCACTAAACGTGTGAAACCGTGATTACAGCACTTAATTCAGAATTTCAAATCTTACATGTTTGTCGGAAATCAGCTTTTCCCTCTTAATCCTGTTTTGTTGTATTCTCTTTTGCTTCTCCTCCCTTGCATCTCTTTGCAAGCCCCTTGGCTGCTTTTATACAGTTTCTACCTTAACCAGCCTTGCTATATTCAAAATATACTTCTGTCTTTGAGGCCTATTGCCTTTTGAGTATATGATGCAGAAAGATAAAGAGTCACAGCTGCGGTCAGAAAAGTTTTCCTGTTCACCCATGTTTTTATGCATGTCTTTACCTTCAACAGAGGGAATAAAAGCAAAAATAGCATGTAGCTTGAGTGGGAGATCACCAGAGAGGTCTCGTGATTTCCTAAACCGAGTTACACAGTTTTCAGTGATAAAGCCCATCCTATAATAACACTTGTTGCTTTTTTATCCAAACTGAGACTAATGCATTAGCCACACCGCCTAATCTGAAGCATCTAAATTTCAAGTGTCTAAATTTTGTGGCCCGGTTAGAAAGGTAATATTGCTGTACTTACTATATAATCAAGGACTGGTAAGAAGGATAAGTGGCTAAAAAATTAAATATATTCCAACTGAAGCAAATTAAAAGAGGCAGAGCTGATCCAGAGGATCTGGATTTGTGCCTCTGCAGCAAAATAAATGAGTTAAGCCAAAAAAAAAGAAAAAAAGTCTTACTAAACAATGAATATTTGGTTACTTGGATATTTCAGCATTGGTCTTCTATGCTTACTCAGGAGAAAAAAGCAAGTGTAAATACTTTTATTGAATCATTGAAGAAGTAATGGCTAGAACAAAAAAAATCAGGAAAAAATTCAGTATTGACTCAAGTTTCATAATAATTAAACAAACTTTGGTTGTAACATGAACTATTTCATTTTGTGTCAATGCTAATTTTGGTGTCTAGCTAAGTGCAGTAGTACATGGTGGCCTCTGCATTTCTAGGTTTTTCATGTCCCACTTTCTCCTGCATATGCAGGCTCAATGTGGCTGGCTCTAATGCAATCTCTCATAATGCATTGTGATCTTTCTTGTTATCATCACTATACAGTCCATATTTTACATTGTATCTTCTGTATCCTTTGTATCATTTTAGGCACAGGCCTGAAGCTCTGGAGATTCCTTGAAATTAGTGTGAGGGTATATTTTGGCACCATTAAGACAAGACCATTCTGCATTCTCCAGATCTTCAGTTACGTAAAATAAAATACCTCTAATGTGGTTAAAGAATTTCTTTACAGATTTTTTTCACAAAATAGAACTAATATAAGTATATAAAGATCACAGAAGAAGAGATAAATATGGAAAATAAAATCTTCACGGCTTTTAATGCTCATTCAGAACAATAGAAGTTTTCTGGACTGTACTTTCTTATCAGCTATTGCCTTTTATCGAAAGAACTGAAATGATACATACTTTAAGAAAACATCTACTGAACACATGTAACCATGCCATTGAGGTAATTTCCGCTCATTTCCTCCAATACAGCAGAATAAACATTACCCAGCTTAGGGCATGACAAATGAAATCTTATTCTTATGCTTTACAGGAAAGAAATCTCACTCCCCACAAAGTTTTGATCTGTTGGATTTCTAGTGTGATAAATTTAATACTTTCAGATCAAATTTTTTTTAAAAGATTGGGCTTTTTGCACTAATGTTGATTGTAAAAGTTCTACCAATTCAGTAGAAGCAGATAGAAACTAATGCTGAATGTACTTAAGCTGAGATTTCTACAAGCTAAACTCTTGAGAAGAGTTATGTTGGCAGAAGAAAACATTAGTCACTTTGAGAGGATTTCAGCTTGAAATAAATCTTAATTTAGTTTCAAGCAACTTCAATGTTCTTAAATAAGACAGAGCAAGCTTATTTATTATTTTAAATCAAAATACTGAATTTTAAAAGTTTAAGCAAGGCAATGGGAGCTTTTAAGGTCTTTTATTGAAAAAAACTTGGTGAATCATATACGAGTTGTTTTAGTGGGGCTGAGTCTAAATTGCTTTAAAAAAAAAAATAGTCTGAAGAAACTGCAAGTCATCAGATCTAAAAAATATTACTTACATTTCCAGAACAAGATTATAAATCTGAGGTCTTTGGCTTATCATATAACTAATTTAGAAGACAAAACAAGAAACTAGTGGAACTCCAGACTCATTCTCTTAGGAAAAGCAGATATACACTTTGTTTAAAAATAGATGTACTTTCTCTAGCAAAAAAAGATGCTTATTCATGAATTTTGCATGTTTTACAACTTTTATTACCAGAAGCTACCCTTACTCTATAGATGAAAAAGTGAAAAAGGCATCTTGCATAGTCTCTGAACTCAATGATCCATTAAATAAGTGCTTTTAATCTCTTGGCAGAGTGAGAGAATATAAACTGACAAGGTACTTTTGTCACAAATCCAGCATGTTGCTGACCTGCTTCAGAAACACAGGAGTGGTCACCCAGAAACCTGGCTCTCCTTAAGTGTCAGCCCGGGTGCAAGCTGATCTCCAGCTGATGGCAGCTACTTGCTGAGAAGAGAGCAGCAGCTCTGCAGCCACCAGTCATCCCAACAAGCAGCTTGCAAAGGAAGCTGGAGCACATCCCTGAGCATGATTGTCCTAACCAGACTGCAGTCTGATGCAGTGAGAACATAGGTATGAGGTGGGAAATATTCCAATTCTCTGTGATAATTTCTGTTTTATTTTGATGAAATTCAGAACACACATGAGTAACAGAAAGATCTTCATTTCTCTTCCAAAAGCCGTGTTTCAGAGGTTTGGTTCTCAATGGGAAAAAGTCCAGTCTTTGTTCATGTGGCAGCTTGACAGGAAACACTCGCAGCCTAGCTTTACAAATCCTGTTAAAAGCCACTTGGTAGAATATTAATCTGTTTCAAAATTTGAAATGTTATAGTAAATTACCCAGAAAATCATTCTGGATCAAATGTCTTTTTATAAAATACCATGTCCTTTCAGCTAAACACAAGTTTAAGTTTCATGGAACTTAAGCATCGCCTTACTGGCAGGAACATTTTTGGACAAGTTGCTGAGAAATTTTTTCATTTTAAACACACGGTTTTGTCAGGTATTAGGCATGAAGATTACTCAGAGCTCCTTCTTCCCCTGCCTAGCCCCAGTCAGAGCAGGAGATTAGCAGGAGATTAGCAACCAGACCGATCAGGAAGATACTCACTTGGTATCCTCCAGTCTATTTTGTAGGAGTCTCCTTCAACTCCCCAGCCACCTCACAGTGCACAGGGGAAGGGAGCAAAGCATAAATGCTGCCCAAAAAAGAAAAGTGGAAGAAACTGCTTGGGATTTTCCCAGCTGCCAATATATTGTGGCTATACTTCTTTGTTCACTTCCTGACAGAAGCGCTGATGGTTCCTCTGAAAATGCTGGCTGGGACATGGACACTTGAGTGAGAGAGAGGTTGCAAAGACATGATGAGTCGGCCCTGTAAGCCAGCTGCAGTTGTTTTACGTCAGTGCATAGTACTTTCTCGGCACTCGGTGCTTGTCTTGCTAGATGGAAAGCTTATAAGGGAGAGAAAAAATCCTGTGAAACTCTGCACCAGAAGATCAAAGTCATAAGTTTCTGAAAATCATACTTGAGCATTTGTTAGGAGAAAAGAGAGGAAAGGGATGAAGGGAATGTCAATGGAGAGACAAAGTCAGGTCTGAGAAGATGTGATCTGGGGATGCACAGGAGCGGAAGCAGAATATGACAGGACTTCAGCTGTAAAGCAAAAAGAGAAGGAATCAAAAAGCAGTTGTGGAGAATAATAGAGAAGTTTATAATTACTACAACATTTTCCTTCTCTGAACATTAGAGCAAATGCTTGGATCTTTTTTCCTCTACTGTCACAAACCACTGTGAAATGCATTAGCAAGGTATACAATTCGCATAGCATATAGCAAAGCATAGGAATCATGTATGCCTACACACCAAAACAAGTGCTGACCGCTGTATCTTGTTGGTGCTTTTGTGTGAAGCCAGGTTTAATGCAGAAGCTATGAAGCCACAGGATATATTACTTGTAGATACAAAACTATACCCAGGGCAACTTGGCTTCTGGGCTGGGTCAGGCTGATGTGCAGAGGCTGGAAGCACGACTGTCTGTCTTATATATCTAGGTAATGTGTTGGTGTGAGCAAGAGCTGAGGGACCACATGGCGGTATAGCAGAGCGCTGCATTACCTCTCTCTTCACTCTCTCTTCCACAGGGAGGCATAGCCAAGAGATGACCTGCAAGTACTTTTGCTGAAGTGGCAGAGGCCTGTCCATTTCACTTAGAAAATAAAAAGGGTCACAGGAAATGTCCACTTGCTTTGGAAAAAAAATCCACTGGGGAGTCTAATGAAGAAATAGACACTTTCCATGCTGAGAAAATATAGAAGAAATAAGTTTTCCAACTTATTCTAGGATAAATCTTCGTGTCAGTCACTATGGGAGACAATATGCATTCACGCACTGAAGTTTTTAGTTGTTATTTTGCTTGTTAGAGAAGAAGAAATACCTTAGGCCATTGTATTAAACTAGTAGCGCTGCTTTGCTTAATGAAAGGTAGGATTGCAAAGCCAGCTGCTAAGAGTAAGGAAAAGCTGTAACAAAGATTATCTGTGCTCCCTTTGTACTTCTGCATTGGAATTAATTACATAATCGTACAGCATTTTTTCACAAAACTCAAGATTTATTCAGTGCACAATATAAATGGAGCTCACTGAATGGGTAACTTCAATATCTCAAATACGGGGAGATTTTAATATTCAAGTAATTGATTCCCAATACTTAGAAATTGTTGTAGTTTGCATACAAATTGGTCCTGAATTAGGCAATGGTCATGTCCATGATGAAAACACTTCAGTTAAGTCACACATAGAGAAAGCTTAATTGATACTTTATGGTTTCTCAGCAGATGTCTGCATTCAAATGGAATTACTGTAAAGTAATTATCTAGAAAGATTTAGGTACTGTATCTGAATAAACCATTTGCATTTGCTAAAATGAAGTGATATGTGGAAGGAGGTGCTGGTTATATCAGCGAGCCATAAATATGCCTTTATTCTTGTCTCTCTGTTTTGTATTGTGCATTAATATGAATCCAGAATGGGAATGACTCCTTGTGCATTATACCAGCTTCATGCTAATGCAACTCTCTTAGTTTCAGTCTTTTACCACCTAACTGCCTATTATAGTGGTAAAACCCAGTCTACACACATATATATTGTATTTAATGCCCTAGCATTTATTTTTACAGAAAGAACAAAACAATATGAGAATTCTGTAGGGGTAAGAATTTGACTTTCAAGTTAGAAGTGGGGCATAGCTGAAACAAATTATTTTGTATTGGGGGTCTGGGCAAAAAAAAAAAGGTGCAAAAGAGTAAAATTTCACATGTAAGTTCTAATAAGGTTGTAAGTTTCAGTTCATTTTTCCCCTCTTCTAGTCTCAGTGTGAGTATATATTTACTTGTATGTAAATATGTAAATAAGTATGTCCTTGCAATGAATTCCTTCTTTGTAACCCTATTCTCCCCCTGTACTAAAGCCCTCATGAGGCTATGAAGAACATTATGCAGACAAATAAATGCAGATTGGATATCAGTATGTGAAATAAAATGCTGCGAGTGCTTTTTATCCTTTGTGCAATTTGATCCAAATACTGTAACTAGGTTACTGTGGTTAACATTAATGGCTAAATTGTTTTCCCACAAGAAACCACTGCTTTTCTCCACTTAATTACCAGATGTTAAAAAAAGAACAAGTAGTTATTCTTCCGTGTACTCATCTGTGCCCTTTAGCTAATTACAGGCAAATTCAAAGTGATTTCACGTAGCTTTTGCTGTGACGTTGCAGGATTCTTAAGGTTAACAATGATCTGTACCTATAACATAGCCTGGCATGATGCCATACACTGATAGTCATTATGTTAGCTACGTGTGCCCCTTCGAACAGGTGCTTTGTCAAACAGGTAGAAGCTGTAATGTTCTACAGAGGCTCTTGCTCTGTGCTTCTTTCACGTGCATGGCTGGGAACAGAAGAGAGAGCCAAAGTCCCAGACAGTGTAACAGACTGGACAACTCAAACCCCCTTCATACTATGAGGGCAAAACCATAATTTTTAAGGTTTTACAAAGGTATACATTCTACAAAGAAGAACTGAAAAGGTTCAATTGCATGCATTGAGGACCATTAAAACTTCTGAACTGCACTGGAAAGAGGGTAATTACTCTATTACTGTACCACTAAAGCAGCACAAGTGAGTCATGACAGGCTAAAGTGTTCCGTTCACTTTATGGAGGTATAAAGCATTCACAAAGTTGAAGACAGGGGAGACTTGAACTATTGGCATTTTAAATGGAAGTTAGTTTCATTCATTGAGATATGGAAAGGCGACCCTCAGGGCACTCAGCTGATTAATTTCTTGGGGTTTTGAGTAAGCTTTCACTTTCAGTTTCAGGTTGTTAGTGATCCTGCAGTCTCTACTATTTGAGCAATGAATTTGAAGATAATATTTTGTGTTTGATAGGTTTCCGCCTGCAGACTGGCAGATACAATATCAGTAGGTTAAAGTCTTTGAATTGAATTAGTAAGTCAAGCACTCCTACTATTGTGTAGTAGAACACACTCTTACATTTTTATTCATACTTCCTGTTGTGAATCCAAACCGAAAATTATGATTTCATAAAGGACTGTAAATAACTAGAAGTGCAATTCTTGCATAAACTACTGTTGTCAGGCTTAGTAGATGGAAAAGAACTGTGGTAGACACTCTCTGTAAACCACTACAGTCTTCATTTCAATTTATACTTATGAAAATATCGCAAAACATGTCAAAATCATGCACGTATTAATAAATTAAATTTTAATTTGACTTTATTATTTAGTATTATGATTGAAAATATTTTGCTGAAGTTAATACTCTTAGTATGTTATTGCAGTTGTACCGTTATTGCAACTGTGATTAGCGCTATATCAGCTAGGTAGTAGGTCCTCATCTTTCGTAGTTTTCTCCTGCTCATTTCCTACAGTTATTTGTAACTGTGTCAGCAATATTGAAATCTTATGATTTAGCATTATTTATTTGTAATGATCATCTATGCTTATATTTATAGTGACAAGTCATGTTACCTGCTAGGATCAGATAACAGTCGGTGCTGAGAACACAACATCCATACCATGAGTGATTTGGCACTTAGCTTTGGACTTGAGCTAGTCTGATTCCATGGGTGGGATTGCTAGCAGATGTGAGTGTGCTCCAGGGGCACATCTTCAGACACAATTTCACCCAAAAGGAATCCCTTGGCATGTTCCAATGCCTTCCCGTGATATGAACCAAGGTGGAATAAGTCGGGAAGATCAAGGGAAAACTTATACACAGCGCATTATGAAACAGAAAGCAAAGTCAATAAGAATTGGCACTGTCACTACTTTTCAAAGTCATACAAAAATGCAAGAGTATGATTCCCATGAAAAACCAAAAATAAGCCAACTATAAGTCTTTCACCTTAAATTAAAATTAATTGCAAATTCAAAGATTGTTTTAGTCAATTTTTTTTTGCATCTGTTTAAAAAAATTGGGAAAAATTTTTGTCTTGTGGATATCCTAGTTTTCCTGTTGAAAAACAATAACAACAAAAAATAATAAAATTGATAGCTTGTCAAATTTTGAATGATACATTAATAAGCAACACAATATATTTTTCAAGAGAATAACTTTTCATTTTATTTTTGTTGTTTTTAAATAAGAGCACAGATATATATATTCACAAGCATTGTCCATAACTCCCTTAAGAAGCATCCTGTTACTTCAATCAAGACTACAGTTTGCGGTTCAAGTTGCTGTAAATTCACTCTGGAAATGTATATATTGGATTTAGCGCCTCCCACATCTATTGTGAATCCTCAAGCTAATGAAAAAGATTAATTTCCCCTTGACTTGTGAGTGGTGTATATGTTTCTCTGACAGTTTTCCCAGTAAATGCAGTGTTCTCAATACTTGAAAATTTCAGTATAGTTTCTTGTTTTTCAATAATTGGCTGCTATTATATGTTAAATTGGATCCAAATTTGCCAGCAGGTTTATCTGATGTAAAGTGGTTTTTTGGTAATAAACTATTCAAGAATCTGTTCACAGTCATGTCAGGTAAGCTTTTCCCTTTGCTTCTTTGAATGTTTTTTATTGAATTATAGTCATTTGTGTTCCAGTAGGATATATTGCCTCCCATTGAAAAAAGGCCCCCTCACAGTAGCTACACAGAGTGAGAGACAGTCCCTGGCCTGCATGGTTTATTAATTGGCCAGATAAATTATGGGACATGGGAACTTGCCTAAGAACATAAAGGTGGTCATTCATGGGGACAGCACTGGAAACCCTTACTCATTACACTGAACTCCAATGTCGCGCTGATGGAACTCCTAACAGTGTTTAAAATGCAGTCTTTTGAGCTAAAGAAACAGAAATTAAACACATTACTTGAACACATCTTCCCCTGCCAGTCTTTCTCAGTCTTTTTTTACTTCTTAATAAGAAAAAAATATCCTGTAAAACTTACATAGCAGACATTTATTTCTGTGTCTTTAAGTTAGTCCTTCATGTTTGTCCTGTTCTGGCAAAACAGACAGAAATAAGATAGATCATTCTTCCAGCCTGGTATATACATGCACTTTGAAATGGCAGATAAAGTCAAAAGGTTAAGAAATAATTCCAGCATCTTCTTAACAGGACTAGAATTACTGGCAGGCAACAAAGCTCTATTATTTGTATTCAATGGGAATTAACCCTTTCTTGTTTGTAAAGTGTCACTAGTACACAGAACTCCTCAGCTTTGTCATACCTCCTCCTCTAATGTATAGTGAAGCATTCTCTTTTCCTTTCACATTTTTTTTCCTCACTCTGAAGAAATACTGTAATCACTACTAACTGTAAACTGACATGCCTGTCAGCAAATGTGTTCTAGATATCTCATGTACACTCTTACAGAATCTTTAAATGCTGACTTTAACTGGCTTTCTCAGACTAGGCATAAAAGATATAAACACATTTCCCCTCTTGCTTAATTATTATTTTGTAAAAATTATCAAATATGCTTCTTTCTGTCAGTCTACATGGCTACAGTAGAAGGAGGTTAAAAAATTAAGACTTTCTAGTCATACTGTTCTTTGCGAACAAGAAAGCTTTCACTTAATGTGTTCTGTGGCCAAATGGATTATCATAAAACATGGCATCATGCTTTGCTTGGAAAATGTGTCATCTGTTTTGCTTTAGCCTCCTAGTCACAGACGTCTTCCATGTGAAGTTTCTCCTTGTCCCATTTAACTGACTAAGATTAAACATCAATGTAAAGGCACTTTAATAAAGCAGAAGAACAGATATTTCTGTAGCTATTCCTATTGCTGTCAATGGACTTCAACATCAGAATGATACAGAGAGGAAAGTGATATGTATATTGGTTTCCAGGGACTGTAAGATGGCTTTAAAGCAAAGCACATTTGCTAAACTCCTAAACACCTTACCCACTGGGTACAAGTTAATCCCTTTGAACTTTTCCTAAAATACCAAAAAGATAGATAAAATAGATTAATCTCGAATTCTTACGGCAACTTTCTCAGTACTGTGAAGAATCCTGTCCTTCACCTAGCAAAGTAATACTTCTGCTTAATATAGCAGCATTTCTACAGTGATGTTTATATTCCTCTGTCTTTTGTCTTAAGAAAGCAAGGTGAGCAGAAAACTACGGTGGGATTACAAACGATAAAATTAATATAACCACATTTTTTAGTTTGTAAAATGTGCATGAAGTGAAAATTCCCAGAATTACAAAAAAGGTAAAAGGAAAATATTTTATTCTCTACCAAAGCAATAGTTACGTCCTAAGATTTATCATATTTCTATTTACCTTCTACTGACTATGCACATTTGGATTCTTGTAAAACACTACACTGTATAAACACATTGCTGACAGGTTATTGAAATTAAGTTGTCTGGATTGGAGAAAAACAAACCCTTAGTTTACAGGCCACCTCGTTTTGTCTGTCTAAATGAGACAGAGATGCAGATATACAGTCTGACACAGAGAGTGACATTTACCCTATAGCTAAACTTATTAAATGAGTGCATAACAGCACGAATGATGTCATTTTTGGGAAGCAGAATGTGCCTCCATCTTCCGCTGTCTAGTCATTCCTGAATTCTGGATTTCCTGTACAGTTTTGGGGGTCAGTCTGTAGATCTCCAAATAAAAGGTGAATAGTAACTGCTGTGTGGTTGAATAGAGTCTGCTGTTCTGCTTTACTTTTCCTTTCCTTTTTTTTTTTCTTGACAGTTATAAACTGAGGTAATTATAGTTCACTATTCAGACATAAAACATGGTTTCATTTCGAGTCTTAAATAGTATTTGGACTGCAAGATTCCCTTATGTGTAGGCACTGAGTGACTCATTCAAAACTGAATAGATTTTAAAATAAAACTAGAAATTCATTTTGTGAGACTGTCTTAATAGAAAATCAGTCTGAAAAATAATTTGTACCATAGAAAGGATTCTACCCAACCAAAAAATGAATTCGTTTCCTTCGTGATTTCAAATGTCAGTAAAGGTTGAATTTAGCTTTAAAAGTTGTTAAATGACTCAGAGATCATTTTTTTAACATATTTTTTTTTTTATTTCTGCACTTATTTTCCCAAAGATTTCACCATATTTTTGAACAAACTGTCTTTTTTTTATAGGCACTGTTGTTTTGCTTTACTTCCATTTGCTCTGCCATGGGGCCCGAGTCATTGTGACATCAGAACTGGTGGCCAGGTGAACTATTTAGCTCTAAAGTCACTTATGGCGGCAAAGGGTGACTAATCAGCAGAAATGGATTATCTCCCTAGCAACAGCAGTTCAACTTCCATGGAAATATCCAGGGAGCTAGTGATAGAGAAACAGGCAAAATGTAATTACCTGAATCAACGACATTTGAGCAGGTGACAGTGGAGAACAGAATGACTTCAGCATACCCAGGCAGGAAGCCCAGAGCATAGGAAACAAGTAGCAATTCTCAGAAACTCAGACACGGAGATTTTGTCTTCTGCCTCCCAGGACAGAATCGTAGAGCACCACGGTACACCCAGCCCCTCAGTCCTCATTCAGAATACTCAAAACCTTATGTTCAGAATGCCTGACTGAAAAAAATAGGGCACGAAATAATTAACCAGGATAGGCAACCACAGTGACAAATTTCTTTCCCCTAGAAGAAAGAAAATTTCTACAGTAGGGATTTTTCCTTTGTGGGAGACTGTAAATATCTTCTGCAAGAAATAAGGCTTTTTGCAGATTATTTTCTGTTTTAAGTGCAGGACACTTTTAATTGATTTTGTCTTCTCGGATGTCGTACCTGTGGGTGGATATAGGTGTGTGTACACATCATGTTCAAAGAAAAATCCAGCATGCTCTATACACTGGACAGAAATGAAAAAGGAGTTCTTCATATCTCTTCATACAGCACTAGGAAGCATTCAGCTACTACAATCAAAAATGCAGTGAAACTATCAGAACAGGACATAAAGGGTTGTCAAACATCTTTTATCACCTGACAAGTCTGCTTGTTCTGAATGACCCCGAAATACAGTGTACTCTGAAGCATGTGGGAAAAGAACAGCAGATTGTATTGGCACTTAGGTGGGAGAAGGGTGCGTCACACAAAGTGTTACACAGCCTGCGTTTTCTTTCTTTTTATAGAGCAAGAACAAAGAACAATGGCTCTGGCTTCTATGTCTTAATAGACAGCAGCTCATGGGCTTCCAGCCAAAGGGTCAAGTGCTGTTGTTTGGCCCTTAGTTTCAAAGACAGAAATGGCCATCTTTCAACGGTAGATTTCTCTATGCTAAAGAAAGAGCAGTCAGCTGAAGGTAGAAAAGCAACAGTGAATAAAACAGGGAAATAACAGCTGCGATATTATCTTCCTCTTAGCTGAGCATTTAGTTTGAGGTGAGTTTTCTTTTTTTCTTTTCATTTTTAATTCTGAGAAGGATTTTTATGGAAGATTGTTTTCAAAAGAAAGTATTATTCCACTACCGTACACATTTAGATGTATTTGCCACTGAGCTTTTGAGGGATTCTAGCAGCACATTATGAAAAAAAAGATGTTGGCAATTGTTCATGGAAAATATCTGACAGTAAGGTCAAGTGAGCCACAAAGGGGGTGACATATGTCGATTAAGCTCATGCTACAGCATGAAACAAGTTGAGCAAGAAAAACATACTGCATTTAAGGATTTAGTCATATTTTCCATGGCAATAGTGTACTTTTATGTGTGCTGAAGAAAGGCAATGAATTTTAATGCTTATCAAGCACTTAGGCTATCTTATATGAAACCAGATTTGGCAACTCCTCCTGCAGCTGTTGCAAACAAGTCCAGCCAATCATCAGTACTTGTCTGCTTCATTCATCCCTCTGTAAGAGAAACAGAGAAGCAATAGACTCAGAACATTTAGGGATTCAGTTTTAACAAAGTGGATGATTTTCTTTGCAGAGCCAAGTCTTTTAATTTGTTGTTGTTGGGTTTTTAAAATAATTTCACCAGCGGAATTGGATTGAGATTGCTGTGTTCACAATTACAGAAAGCAAAACAAAACTGTTTTCCAAGCTTCTGACAACCTCTGAGTTTCACCAATGTCTTCTGATGGAGAAAAATTGTGTGCACAGTCCATCTTGAGTTCTGCAACCAAAGCTATCAAAATCACACCTGTAAGTTTTCGAGTCGTGCCATCTGGTGGCATGTTGTTAACTCCCAGTGCCACATCAGATAACTAGTATTCTCTGGTATCTAACTACTTCGTTCTATCAGTACGCCAACACTTGATCAGGCACTCTAAATTATTGTAATAATAGCTAACAATATTAGTAATAAAGTAATGATGGTAGTTGATTCTTTGGCAAGATTCTCTGAACAGGATTCAATTTACCATGCATTTGGTAAAATCCATCATTTTGCATCTGCTTCGTGAATGCCTTCATTGTATTGCTAGCTGCATCAATATGAAGCATGCACAGGAAGCTTCCATTCCGATAGGCAACTTTTGACATGTTCTTTAGGTGCCACTGCTGACAACACAAGTTTCAAGAGACGTTAATTTTGCATACTTTTATGACCTTACCACTCAGGATAAGTGACTAGTGCCTATGTCAAAGTCTATAATCTGATTCAGCTAGTAGCAATTAACTCATCATCTGCATGATAGGCCTGCTTAGTCATCTGCACAGTACTTTCAAGTGTGTGGTATCCTGATAACTCCTCTTTGTAGTTATTCAGGTAGAAGCATTCAGATGGTTAAATATTTCCAAAGCTAACCTATAATCCATTGTCAAAACACATTTAGCATGAACTAAAATCTTAAAGAAATGGTTTAAAACTACTAGAATGTCAGTATGGTCTGTTGTCATTTTTGGCACTTCGATTATTTTGCCAATAATCTGTCTTGCTTGTTGCTTCATTTTTCGGGAAAGGATGAAGTCATTTGGTCTGGTTTTCTCAGAAACTGGGCCCAAAGCCATTTACATGTTTATCAGGTCCTGGGTATTTGAATGGACAAATCTAGATAATGACATACACATCCCAAAAGCATGGGCAAAATGTTGAAATTTCTTTTCCTCATGGAAAACACTGTCCAGACTTGAACAATCAGATGTCATTAATGCATTCTACTTTCTTGGTAGAAACCCTGGTCAAGTTTTCAAAACCAGGTGGAATAGAATATGTTGCAAATTATTTACAATAATTTGTAGTAGCCTTTAGTTAATTCTCCCTTTTAGTTATAGTTTCTTATCTCCAGCATAGCTGCAAGTATCATAGTTCATGCATTTCACCAATAAGAGGTTCTAAATTCTGTAGAACAATGTCACAGTATGTATTCTCATACCTTTTTGAGGGTGTACAGCTGACTTGTAGGGGATGGAGAGGGAATTTTTAGTAAGGGAAAATAATTTACAACTACATGGCAGTAGCAGTGGTGCACCAGGCACCACCGATTACTTGATTTTGGAGTGAAGATGATGTTTTATACAATACAGATAACCAGTAAATACTTCCAGCCTCAGTGATTTTGTAATTCTGAATGTTTTTTATCTGAAGCTGTGATTTTGTCACTTTTCTAATTTATTATATTTTGTCATTGAAAGATTGTATGCAGCAGTGATACTTTAATGCTTCCTCTTAACTTTAGATCACAAAATAAATCATACGTATAAGAAAATCTAAGCATTTTGAAGTATATAGTGTATTTGCTATAGTACACAAAAGAAAACACGAAGGAATACTGAGGTGCAGAAGAAAAGTTGTAAAATGAGTAGTGTATAAGCAATAAAATATAACTAAAATTTAGCTTTTTTCCATTTGAGTCCTTTCTTTTTACCTTACTGGTATTTGCTTGAGCTAGACAAAAGACTTCTGCCACCTCTGAAGAATCCAGAGGACATCAGCATTTGCTGTACTTAGATTAACCTATACTAACTGATCTACTTGGTCTTGCCTTCAAATTTTGGCTAAGGTCTGCACTTCTGCTCTGTCAGTTGTGTGAGTGATACACATTTGTACTTCTCGCTTTCTCCAATCATCAATCTGCAACCTGCAGTGACCTCTTTGCTCCTTTGATGCTATGATACCATGGTAGATATCGCTGTCTTGCAGGTTTCCAGCAATATGCCAAAGGTAGAAGATAAATCAGTAAGTCAAAATAAAGCTCAAATATACCATGTCCTTGCTGTCCAACTGTTCCATTTCCCAACATTATGTTTTCACTTACTCCCAAAATAGCAAAGATTTTGGACAGTTGATACCTGACAAATGGAATGGCTAATATAAAGGTACAATTCTCAGCAGTCTACCCAATCCTTTACGCACTGACTGACACTTGTTTTGTTACTGTAAGCTAATGTAAAATGTTTCCATCGCACAGGCTTTGCTGTCCTCCTGCAATATCCTTGCTTCAGAAAGCTCTTGGGACTTGGATTTCCTTCACTGGAGGAGAGAAGGACCTTGTATCTAAATGATCATTATGTCTCTGATTATTATATTTCTGTTATGGTTATCGTTTGCACCGAGTTGGTAAGCCAATCTGCAGGGCTGACTCTGCAGCTGTCATAACCTGGCATAACTCTGCTGAAATCACCTGTTGAGTTAACTTGTGGAATAATTGATGTGTGGAGTGTGTTAATTGTTCTTTTCATATTCTCATACTCATATCTCCTCAGAAGATTCTACATAATGACTAACCTTCTCTACTTGATTTTAAACAATTTTTCATTTCATTTTTTTTGTTCTGTGTGAGAAAGACTTGCCAACCTGAGCCTCCATCTTTGCACTTAAGCTCTCGAAGACTCATCAGCTACTTTGAAATGTATGTTCTTGGTACAAGTCTAGAAATAAATCACTGTATTTGTAGGAAATTATAGACCCTGTCTTTGAGGTTGTGGTCCAGCTCTCCCTGTTTTTTATTTTGACCTAGGAAAAAGTAAAATGCTTGCTGTAAGAGGAAAGGGAGCAGACAGAGGTGAGTTGCAGCCCTTTTGGAAAAAAAAAAAAAAGAGAGCTTTAATTATCAGGAAATCCAGGTGTTTATATTTGTAGCAGAAGATCTGAAAGAGAGGATTTCTGCAAAATAAGAAGCAGTATTCATTTTACTTTTTGCCTAACTTTAAGGTCTAATTGGGATACTCCAGCACTGGAGACTAATGGAAGATTTCTGTCTGAAGCCACTAAGGGCTACACTGATCAAAAACATAGGCCAAGAAAGGCTGCCTGCATTAGTAAGACACTAAAGACCTTTTAAAATTAGAATGTTATTTAATGTTGGAGTCAAATTTCTGACAGGAAGAATGAGCTCTTTAAGAAGCCTCTCTGAAAATGGGGTTCTACGCAGTGTAGTAGACACTGATGGCCGTTTTCCCCTTTTTTCCTTTTGACTAAAATTAAGGTGTCTTAAAATGTGAAAAGCTTCTCTTGCATCAATTCCCAACAAAAGATCGAATCCTTTTTCTGTCTTCAGCCTGGGGCTCATCACACAGAGAAAGTCTCTTGACTATGAAGAAAATCCCGTACACTGAGGAGTAGAAAATTGCTCAACACTCCCAGGATTTCCCAGTGGCATCAGCAGCCACCAACAGCTGTGCTGAAGTGATCCATCTTCCCATTATGCTGCTCCTGAAAGGCTTCTGGCCTTTCTGGGAGCCCAGGACTGGGCTCTCCCCTGGCAGGAGACGGAAGCTTACAGTAAGGGCTACAGACAGAGCAAATTACTGGTTTAGTGTGGGGAAAGTGTCATAATATACCAGCTTTTACAATTGACTTTAAATATGACATAGAAATTGGGATAATAGAAGGCTTAATTCCAGACTGGCGATGAGTCCATTATAGATATTGATGATCTGAATTTGTTTTGACTAGATTTGTCAGTATCTGCAGATGTGAATACTTTTTCTTTTTTGTCTTTAGATACTCAGGTGGTTCTTGCCATATATTTCATTATGCATTCGTATACTTCACATTTATTTTTTTCATGTAGGCAACTTGTTTTGCTGTCAGTTGATTTGGTTGTTTCACTG
>Ga0181612_156817_pt1 | contig 29539 bp, 27 predicted proteins | sample HoacroProtozoa21_FD_119630 | JGI IMG/M metagenome (GOLD analysis project Ga0181612, IMG submission 119630) | Hoatzin crop microbial communities from Cojedes, Venezuel. Combined Assembly of Gp0051906, Gp0051904, Gp0051908 | reverse complement strand
GTATCGCTACGCCTACCATGAGCAAAGGCTTAGAGCCCTCATTTCCACGCAAACTGGCCTGGGACATGTGTTACTCTTGGGTTTTTGGTGGAAGAGGAAATAAGCCTGCTACGTACGCGCTCGCTTATCCCAAGGGCTGGGGAGCAGCTGCGTCTCTGCACAGGCTGCTCACTGAACCCAGCTTTCGGATCACCCCAAAACCACAACCTTCTGCACCAAAGGGTGTCCAGCCCAGCACCCTAGCGCAGCCACCCCAGATCACCCCAGCAACGCGGCTGGCCGCCCAGCAATGACACCGTGCAGGGAGCTGAGGCGTTCGGCGGAGAAATAGATTTAAGCGTTGTCACACCTTGAAGGAGCAATTACCGATGACAGGCGCTGCAGCAATGAGCTGTGAAGTTAGGACAAATGCCCCAGCAGCACCCCTCTAACAAATAACCAGAAGGCGAGAACGCAGCGAGGAAGCACCAGCTGAATAAGGGAAACGTGCCTGTGTCTCTGGAAAACATCTTTCACACTGCTGGGTTCATGATGGTGTTGGCTTTTCTTAATGCCATTCGAAGCCAACAGCACCGGCCCTCGGGAGCGGCACATCTCCGCCGAGCAGCTGGCAGCAGGCGCCGGGCTCTGCTCGTTGCTGTCTGCCAGGCTCACACTCACCACAGCACCGGGACGCCCGGGCAGGGGGGAACCGACGCTGCGCAGAGGAAGGGATGGACTGGCTGATGCAGGGAATAAAAACAGGGAGGGAATAAACGGCCAGGGCAGGACAGAGCTCAGAGAAGTCCAAGGCTGCAAAGCCGAGAGATCCCGCAGCCAGTTTCATCTCGGCAGGTGGCTTCACACTGCTGTGAATGAACGGAGTCTGGGATGCATTGCCTGCTGACAGCAGGAGCTGCCTGCGGCGAGCGGTGGGAAGGAGAGAGGGGGTCCTCACGCAGCAGCACGTCCCCACTGCAGCTGCCCTTGCAGGGAAGCGATGGGGCTGGAGGGGACTGCGGAGAGGGACCAGGGCACAAGAAAGTGCAGCTATGGGGATCCCAGCAGCAGAAGGGGCGTCATCCCCATCCACCACCGTGGTACGTGAAGGGGTCGGTGGGAGCCTGGCACTGCGCGGTCGTCCTTGGCCCAGCCCTGAAGCCTGGCAGGTTTTGGAGACCACGCCGAGGGTCTACCACCCCTCTGCTCCTGCCACGGTGCGAGGGGCTGCGCAGCACGACATCTCCCAAAGGGCTGCCAGTCCCTGCAGCCTCGTGAGGGCAGCTGGAGTGGGACCCACAGCCAGAGGAGATGGCAGCCGCACGACTGTGACCCCAGCGATGGCGGTCAGGGCAGAAGATATGCAAGGGCTCGAGCAGGCTGGACTCGTCACCTCCCTGAACCATGGAGGGGTCAGGACCGAAATAAACCCTATGGGGCACATCTGAAGGGAATATGAACTCAGCACTGAGTCATGGGGTGTAACTTTGCCACTGCTAGGGCAGGGACAATCCTCTTCAAGGGGTGGGAGGTGGGCAAGCGGGTCTGCTGCAGCGCAGCCAGCCTGCCTTCAGTCTCTGGAGTGTGCCATTTCCCTCTCGTACCCACACAGGGCCTGCAGTTCTGCTTTTCATACCTTCACCTTGCTGAAGCTACATATCCTGCTGCCTTTTGTGCTACAGTTTGAGAGCAAACTATGTAGCATCGTCATTAGCAGTTGTGCCTCATGCAGAATTTTTTACCAGGTTCTTTAATTGCACGTTGTAAATGTACCACACGGGACTAATGATACCACAAGAAATTTTGAGTCAGAAGGAAACAATTGCACGATTGCCCTCTTAAAAGCAAGACGCCTCTCAGACACAGGAGTAGCACTATACCAAGACAAAAAAATTCCCAGACATCTAAGGTTTAGAAGAGCCCGTCTTTAGGAAGAGAGAAGTGCTTTATTTAGGATCAAAAAGGATGACCCCAGGGATCCTTACCAGAAGCAGTAAACTACATCATAAAAGTGAAATAACTTTTACCCAGGCTTGCAGAAAAAAGAAAGCCTTCCTTTCAAGAAAATTCTGTGCAGCTTAAAAATGACTCTTATTAAAATGAATCAATTTCATAAGCATGCTAACATCTTTATTCCTCAAATGTTAAGTAGAACATTTAGAACAGGAGAATCTATTGCGGAAGACCTTTCTTACATCTAAATTCATGTTTCTGCTTAAAGGTCAAAGCCTTTCTGGGTGTTTTTTCCTTGATAAGCTCCTTTAGAGTTGTTTATTTACAAATGATCTGCTTCCATATGTAAGCCTCATATAATAGCTCCTGTTGCTTTTGTTCTCAGTGCAGGAGATGGATGTGTGCAAGTGTAGCAAGGCCATTTGATGTTACAACTGGACCTCAAACAAGCAGTGTTTGAGCACTGCACGGAGAAGCAGCGAGCCCAGCCCTGGTCTACACAGTGCTGCGGATGCCTCACCGGCGCACAGAGCTGTGGCACAAGGCTGTGGCATGCGGACAGCAGAAAGCCCCTCGGCCGTCTGGGGACCTTCCTCTGCTCGACAAAGATGCTCGTGTGGGGAGCGTGCTGCTGGCTTGGTACACATGCAGCAGGACAAGACTCATCGCCAAAGGTTTACATAGAAAGGACAATGATGCCTGTAATGAGTGATGATCGTTCCAATGCAAAACTCTCAAAGAATTAATTTTCTCAAATTGAGTAGTTATGCTGAAGAATCGTAGAGCAGAGATTTGACCCCAAGCAAAGCAAAATGTCAACTCCTTTTAATTCCTGGTGAACTCAAGGGATGCTTTAGAAAGTGGACAAAGTCAGAGGAAAAGTCACCACTCTGAAGGTGCTCTGGGACTGTCACATCACAGCAACAGAAGCTGTTCGGGTTACATGACACGCACACAGTTATGCTCCGTATCCATGAGCCATGCAAGGAGAGCCTCCATCTAGTGAAGGGACGACAGAAATCATATTTTCCTTCCAGCTTATGCAGTTAATTTTTTTTTCAGGTAAGCTGTGGCTGGATAGCTAAACCAGAGGGTGGTGAACAAAGAGGAGTCCTGACACACCAGGTTTTCAAAGCGACACACCACATTATTTCTTCAGCACTGGGAGAAATAGGAAGTTGTAAATGTCCTGACAAGGAATCAGAGTTAATGTATTCTCATAATGAATTTAATGGGATAATGAAATGCTGTTGTAATTGAAGGTATTATCAGCTTCTCCTGTTAAATACCAACTTGCTTAGACCGTGTGTTCCTTGAGAAAAGATGTGAGGTAATCTTGGTAAACAGAGAGAAATAGTGGGATTTAGTTCGGATTTAGGACTCTCAGCAACCAGTCATTTGGTGGTTTTCAAGGCTACTCCTTCGAGTGACTTCTTTTAAGTAACAGATTTAAATGCTTTCTTTGATTGCATTGGATTTAGCTGAGATTGTTCAACTTTGCATATGCAGATACTATATATATTAAGTGAGATATGCTAAGAGGATTCTCCATCCCTTGAATTTGGCTATTGTGCCAATCTCTCAGCTCTTTGAATTGTCTAAAAAGCAAAAGGGAGAACTCACCAGCAGCTCTGGGAAAGGGTGGGATTTGTCCTCGGCACACAGGAGGAGAGGAGCCCTGCAGGTCCACATGGTCTCTGCCCAACCATCTCAATTGTCCTCTCTCAGCAGAAGTAATGGCTGCAGCCACTGTTTGCCATTTGTGTTCTGCCTCTCATATTCCCTCCTTTCCCTAATTATCAAACAGTCATGGTTAACAATTTCGATTATTGCACCTGCCTTCAGCTGTGATGGATAACAGGGACCAACTCACTGTCTTGATATTAGCAGAGGCATTCAGGGTTCCCTTGGCTGAATTTCAGCCTGTTGATCCCCTTGAGAGCTGGGCTAAGGGCAATGGCCCCTAGGGCGTCCACAGGTGGGATGGAGGGGGAGCCCTCCGATTTTGGCTTCGCTCCTCATCACACGCCTGTAGCCATAGACAGCTTTGCACTACGGGAGCAGGTAAGTGACACTGCATGATGAATTCCACCACCCAGTAAAACGGGGGGCAGTTCTGCATAACCACTTCCTACGTCTTTTGCCTGCATCCCCCAGTGCACCCGAGGAGGACAGTGACCTGCAGGTATGTTCTGAACCTCAGCATCTGAGTGAGGACAGCATGTGATGCAGGAGTCCCTCTAGCAACACGTTTAAAGTGAAAGATGTCCAGGTCAGAAGGGACGGTGAAGCTTCTAATGTCTGACCTTCTGTGCACACCACGAAGCTGCACACAGTGACTTCTGCCCCATCGCCTGAGGTGCACCTGGAGCACATCTCTTGGAGATATCCTGGCTCACTGCAAAGTATCTCACTGCCAGAGAACCTATCCTTTCCCTGAGTGCCCAAAGGTCTCCTCTAAGGCATGTGAGTGTTACACCTCAGACTTGGTTTTGTGCAGCGCAGGAGTTCTGGTCTTCTGAAGGAGGCTGCTGCAAAGTCTGCGGAGCATCACAACTGGCTGGAGCAGCCATACTTTGCTCTTCCACTTTCCTGTGATGACGAGGACAAGGGGACATTGGATTGCCACGGGGACAGGTAGGCACGCTTGGCATGGTTTTGTTGGAAATGTGAGTAGGGCCAGTTGAGTTTGTGTCTCCAAGGACACTTTCTATAGGAGGTGATCTGGAGGCACAGACAAGGCTGAGACAAGGCAAGATTTACAGGCTGATTGAACAGCTGGCTGGAGACCTTTACAGAGGTCTCAGTTTCACCCTCAGAGGATGACTTCCTTCCTGAGATGATTTCCAGTGCAGCTGTGATAGAGTAGCACAGGCTCAGAGGATGCACCTGGAAAGTGAAGAAAAAGCAGGCTTTGTAAAAGAATTTAAAAGTGAAGACCAAGCACTGGGACTCTACGTGTCTGGCTCTCACAAGGACATGCTGGTTTCTTACAGGGAGTTGATAGCAAAAGGATCACAGTAGACTCCCATGGCACCTTCTTCTCTATGCCTCAACACCTGGAGCCTGGGAGAAGTGGAGGGCTGGATGCACGGAGCATGGATATTGCTCCAGTGGGCTCCCCTGGCCCCTTCCAGCTTAACCAGCCTGCTGGTAAACAGGAGCTGCTGAGGCAGCTCGGGGATAAACGAGCTGCCTTGCACTTCTTTTACAGCTCTGTAATTATTCGTTTGGGTGGCAGTCATATGGGTCATTCACTAGAACCTGGGACTGGTCTATTATTCTCTCTTCAGTTTAACACCATGTTCTGCTAAATTATGGTATTTGCACAGGTCTTTGCTTTAAAAAATAAAAAAAAAGAAAGTTGGAAGACCAGAGAGGTGCAGAAAAAAGCTACTAAGTTGATTTAAGGGCCAGGAAGAACACCTTCCATGCAGAGATTTAAAGGCTTCAAGCTAGTTAGCTTTTAAAAAAGAAGACTGAGAGGTGACTTCATCGTTGCGTCTAAATATCTTCAGGGGGAGAAAATATCATGCAATAAAGGCTCGGTGATTCTGCTGTGAAAGGCAGAACAAGAGCTGGAAGCTGAAGCCAGCAACGTTCGAATTATAAATTAGACACTTTTTGAGAAGGATAGCATTTAACCACCACCGAAAGTGGCCTGAAGAGATCTTTCTGAAAGATGTGTTTCAGTCAAATCCGAGTCACTGGATGCACTACATGATGAACCTGGTGAAACGTAATGGCCTGTGATTTACAGGAAATCGGGTGCAATGATCTAATGCATCTCTCCAGCTTTACGCACTATGAATCTATTAAATAAAACCATCACAGAAGCTGCAAGCTGGCAACAAATTCCCTCTTCTTGACACACACCTGAAGATGAGGAGGCGGCTGGAGCTCTCCTGGAGGCGTTCACCACTCCTGGGAGAGACAGACAGATCATCACAATGTCCAGAAGAGGAGACTGGGGGAAAAAAAATCTTTTCTACCTTGTGTCAGCTCAGTGAAATTTGAGGCTGGTGAGTAGATGGCTAAGATCAAAGATCCTCAGGTGGGTTTTGGAGCTGCCACGGAGCCTGGCCCAGGGCAGGGCATGGAAGAGCCTTGGGTGGGCGGTGACCCAGCAATGCCGCAGTCCTGCTCGGGAGCCATCCTAGGGATGGAGACGAGGTGGAAGGACACAGGTGAGGCACCCAGTAACGCTGTTACCTTGGGGCTAACCCCGGTTTTGTGGTGGTCTCTCTGGGGACCGCCAGCTTGAAGGCTGACGCACACCCCACAACTCCCAGGGCGAGCGAGTGCCAGGATCACTGCCTTTTAAAAAACACAACCTGAAGCAGCGGCACAGCGTCTCCTGCTAGCTCAAGGGCAGGCCCAGGGCTTGGCAAAGACTGACCCCCACCACCACGTCCCCTCTCCTCTTGCACCCTGGTGTGAAGAAGGCAGGCTAACTGAGCAAGCCCCTTCCCCGGGCAGGTGGCAGAGGATGTCCCTATTGACCCGTCCTCTGAGTTCTGCTTAGTATTCACAGCACAGCCCAATTATTTATAACAGAAATTTTTCATTTGGAGTTTCAAGGTATAACAAGGTGGTTATAAAACTGATTTAGGGATAGAGAAGTTTGATTATAAAGGGAAATTATTCAAAGGTTTCAATGGAAGGAATAAGTTGCTATGAAATAGTGGTCCTGTTACAGGGAAGATACGCGCTGAATAAAAAGCCATTTAACTGTTCCCTTGCCCCGCGCACAGCCGTCATGCTGGGCAGGAGGGCTGAGGTCTCCCAGGGGGAAGCCCCACGGTCCTGCTGCCTGCAAACCTGCAGCAGGGCAGGAGGGCGGGGAGAAAGGACCGTGGCTCCCAGGGAAGGCAAATCTGTGCATAGGGATCTGAAGTGTGGGTTACTGCGAGGGAGGGAACAATTGTATGAACTTTATGACACAGTGCTTTGCCTCAGAAATGGATGTAAAAGTGATGGAATGGCCCCTGGAAGCCGGCGTCAGAGCAGATAGAGAGCTCAGCCTCCTGGCAGATGGGATGGGAAGGAGTGGGCTGGGTTGCAAAGCCAGGAAAACTGATTTCTCACTGTTAGGGAACTTGTTTTTTTTCAAACCCTGGTGTACAGCCCTGGGTGCTCCTCCTAAAGGCAGAGGAGGCAAGAAAGCCATCCCCTCCCCTCCTCACACTGCAGGTCCCTCTGCTCATACATGGCTTGGAGCAGTGGGATGGGTCGCTCGGTGACAGGGCTGGCGGGGTCTCTGAGACACGCAGTCCCCAGCCCACAAAGAGATCCCCACTGTCCCACAGCCATCTCCCAGCTGCAGCTCCCCGTGCCTCATTCCAGCTACACCAGTGCTGCAGGGTGCTTCACAAGTGACAGATCAGGCTTGTTTTACTCCATAAAACAAAGTTTAAAGATTCGTCATTAAATAAATTTTCCTTTTAACAAAAAAATATTGTTTGCTTTGCACTGCGCAAGGAATCAACATGCTGTTTTGCAGTGGTTTTCATTACTAACTTCCTGACACGGGTGAAGTCCTGCATAAAGGAGACCTCTGCCCCGCTGCTGGGAGAAGCCCTGCAGCACCCAAAGCCCTCACCTGGAGCACATTCATTCTGCAAGGCTGCGATGTGTTGGCTGTATCCTTGTCTCCTCGCAGCCTGTGGTCGTGTAGACCCTGTGTGATCGCTTCCAAGAGCACGAAGAGGCTCTCCAGGGCTGGTGGCAGAGCCAGCACTGGTGGTGAGCATGGAGATGCACCACGGCTCGGGATCACACGTCCCCAGACCCATGCAGCCTTTTCTGAGCCATGGGCGCCTGCCAAGGAGAAAAGCAGCTTGGTTCAGCTCAGCTCCTGTGACGTCCAATTCATTCAGCAGCTGCTCCTCTAGCCCCTTTCTCTGCGCAGAGCACTCCAGCTTCAGGTCTGTCCCTTGGACAGGAGTTTATCTTGGCAGCCTGGTCTCTGTCTGGCAGCTTCTGCAGCCGCAGTGACCACCTTCGCACCTGCCTGGCAGCTTCTGCAGCCGCTACGAGCACCTTCGCACGTGCCAGGATGGGACCGAGCAGCACCAGGGGACAGGAGGATGGGAGTCTGCAGGGGTGCAGGAGGAACTGGTGAGCAAGACAGTGAGCAGGACCAGGCGGTTTCGGCCCACCTAAGGGCTCCTGCTACTGGGAGTGGGCTCCAGAGTGCAGAGCAGGAGCAGGCGCAGGGCTGGACCACGGTCTGGGGAACACTGCTGCCAGGAGCAGCACTCCAGCTCCTTCAGATGCAGATAACTGCAGCCAGTGACTTCCCACTGGGAAAGGAGGCAGAGGATTCTTCAAAGAATAGAAGTCAGCAGGACTGTTATTAGACAGAGATGATAAAATTGCTAATAATGAGGCAGGGAAGACAGGAGCAGAAATATTTATGTGCTGTGTGGGAAGGAGCCTGAGGATGTGTTGGCATACCACAAGAGTCGTGGAGTGTTTCCCTTCGCTGCTGCGGAAGGTTAAACACAATCTCTCGCTGAGAAGCCCTCCTAAACTAATAACACCAGACAAGGTACCCCCAGCGTATCGTGAGCTAACAAGGAGATATCTGGCCTTTATTAGTTTTGACTACATCAGAGACAACAGGGAGCTGAAGGAGATGGCGAGTACACTGACATTTTACTTTGCTGCGCCCCGTGAAGGAAAGCAGGTCTGTAATCCGAAATCAGTCACAGAAAATAATAGGAAAACCAACACAGGTTTCAGCTGATCAAGAACTGAATTACAGGATTAACACCAATCAATGTAATTGCATGGGGTAACTTGTTCATGGTGGGCTGCATGGAAAAGGACCAGATCCGTACCATTGCTCTGCAGATAAAATACAAGAACAGCACTAGGAACCAGCACAAGGTCTCTTTGCTGCTGGGCATACGGTGAGGTGAGGTGAGGCTCAATGTGATCCGACGTGTCCAGCACCAGCGGGCACTGGGGATGCTTCACTCGCTGGCGAACGGCATGGGAGCACAGCTGCAGCCAGAGCAGATCGTCAGTCTGCCCGTGACAGGTTCATCTGAGGGAAAGCACTGGCTGGGATCTTGACAAACAAACACTAAAGCTGGCTCTTCATATGAGACGAAAATTAAGGATATGATAAATTCACTTTTTAAAACAATCAGATCTCCAATTCCCGCTATTAAGCTCAATTGGAGAGACGATGAAGACTCAGGTTAATGTGACAGATCGGCCATTTTGTGGAAATAAGCACATTTATTTTAGCTGTGCTGTACAGGCAAAATTCACTTTAAATCACATAACATGGCAATTTGTCTTCATCATCCATTACCTGGGAGTTCGTAAGTGAAAATCTGTCATCAGAGGTGCAGCCTACACTTGTCTAAAAGTTCAGGACATCCAGCTGGCTTTGTGCCGCAGGGGTAAACGTGCTCTGTGAGGATGTCTAGCCCAGTGACACGCGTGCCGCTCTGTGCCAAGCACCCGGTGAGGGCAGGCAGCCTGCTCTGCTCACCTTCTGCCCCACATTACCTCTGCTGTGCCATCTCCCATGCCCGCTTGGTCCCCATCCACACAGGCTCAGAGAAGACATCCTCTCATGAGCATCAGCGCTGCAAAAGCCTACAGCTCTGACGGAGCCAGTCAGTCCCGGTGGGCAATGAGCTCAGACAAGGAGCCATCCTTGGCACGTACCAGATGCTGATGACATCAGGCACCTTTCCAAATAGTCGTTGTATTCAGAAATTCAGGAGGGTTTCCTTCCACAGTGTGGAGTCCCATCTAGTGGCATCTGGACTGCCCTTTTTTCCTTCCAGTGGCCAAATTCTCCAGTCATGGAGATCTTTTTACCTGGCGAGTTGTGAGTGTTTTGTTGAGAGTTACAGCTGGCTCTTCCCGTACAACATTTTTCACTCCCTTTCTCCCAGTGTTTCCTCCTCCTCAGATCTCAGTCTCAGCCTTGTCTTTTATCAGAGACTCAGCAAGCCCTCAAAATTGCAAGATTGGCTCTTCTCTCTAGATCAATCGCAAGTAATCCTGTGATTTTGTCTTCTTTGTGTGCCCTCCACTTAAAAGCATATTGCTCATGGGTTTTATTTTCAACATGGACTGCAGCACTCCCCAATTTTCTGTACTACAGCTGGGTGCACTTAGCCTCTTCCGCTTGACTTGCCCGAAAAATGTGAAACTCTTCAGGAGCTTCAGAGTAAGCAATTGTCAAGAAAAGATGCCTTCAAACTTCCCTTTTTTTCTGGTAGATATTTCTTGAAGCAAAATGAGCAGTGAAAGAGTGCCTAAGCATTCTCCATTTGTTTTTAATTTGTTCATACAGCTTTAGCTCTTGTGAGGCTCTTAATTGCACTTATTATTTGGGTTTGCCCCGATACAACAGGATATCAAATACGGTGAGTGCAAAAAAACTGTGAGTTCAATAAAGGTTTGAGCCTGAAGTCCAGCAAAGGTTAAACACTACCTGGTGTTTGGAGAAACCTTCTTCTAATCTGAAGAGCAGAGCACTGGAATAGGTGGTCAGAGAAATCCTCCTAATCAGGGATTTGTTAATAGTCTGTTAGGTGAGCATCTGTCAAGCTGATGCACTTCGGAGGGCAGATAGATAAATAGGCTCTTTTCGCCTTCATCCTATTTTTCTATATACTGTTTCAGCTGCCAGCAGAAGATTATAGCGTCCCCTTCAGAGACATGCACTCAAAGCCGAGGCCCTTCAGCTCTTCATCAGTTTTTGCTGAACAAGTTTGAGCACCAACAGTGCTGGAGCAAGTCCCAGATGCTGTGTGACTTCCACGTCACGCACCACGGCCATTTCGTTTGAGCCAGAGAGCTGGAGGATGGTAACGTCGCTCTCCGGATGGGGCTGGGATTGCCCCACGGGGCTGAGTTCATTGTAGGGATCAGGGAGGAGAACAGCGTTTGCTCCCTGCTGCAAGAGCTGCCTGACCACTCTGCCGCAGCGGCATCCACGGGCTCCATCCCAGTCCCAAACAGCATCTCCCCTTGTGCATGTCACTTGCACACACAGTCTTGCTCCCACCTGTTATTTCAGATGTGAGGTAATTAGTGACCTAATCCTCAGAGCATTCCATAATCTAAACTTTCATTGCAAATAGAAGTTTATAGCATTGATGCTTGCTGCAGAAACTTGCATATGTGAATGAAAGGCAGCAATCTCTTCCCTGCACCTGAAGGCAGCCTGAAATAATAGTTCCAAAAGAGCTATGAACTGCCTGTTAATTGGACAGAGCATTAATTTCGCAGGCAAATAACATTGATCATTTCCCAGCTGATTTATCGATCACAAACATTCATGGAGTGTGCTTATCTCAGAACCTACAGTAACAAACATGGATCACAAAAACATCAAGTACTGCCTTGTTGCCTTGTGCTCCCAACAGAAAATTCTCTAATGCATCCTACAAAGTACAAAAAAACCCAAAATCTTTTCAGTAGGTTGCCTTCCTGCTTCTTCTAATATATTGCAGTAAATACTTTCCCAGTCTCTACCTTTCACAACCCTTATTCCCAGAGTCTGTTAAGGATATTTTCCTTGGTCTTTTGGAGACTTCTGAGAATCTTCCTGTTTGCGTAACTTTTAATGGCAGTAACTTCATTTGCACACATAATGCAGGTGTTATCACCATTCATTGTGAAGAGTGATTATTCTAATTGAACAAGCAAACATTTTTCCTTAGCTTTTAAAATTCAGCTTCACTACAGCCCTACTAGAGAACTAACAAAAATTTATTCCAAAGTTCACAACGCCCAAGTTCCCGTGGCCGGGGAATTAGGGACATCCGGATGTGTTTGAAATGAAATACAGACACCTATTGGTGCAGAATGCTTTCAGGTGCCAGCAATAAATAGTCTTTTATCATGCTGGTTGCAAAACCATACCTGCTAGAAAAGCAAAATGAAAGAAGAAAAAGAAAGAAAGTGGCTCATTGCCTGCATCAGATTAACCAGTGACCTACTTCAGGAAAGCCAGGCAAAATGGGATGTACTGATTTGCTAAAATGCATTGACAGAACTTTTACAAAATCAGTCTGGTTCCCCCTGGATCACATTACAAGATCTGAGCTTGGCCTCTTTCCTCTCCAGGCTGTATTTGTTTGCTGAGTACTCGGGGGGTACCAGCCCTTCTGCTTTACCTTTAAATAGAAAGGCCCAATCTTTGAGTTCTAAGAACTAAGGCTGATTACAACATGCCCAATGCCCAATGACCATGCACTGTCACAAAGCCCTGCGTTGCTTAAGGTCGGTCATTTTGAAGGGCCTTTTCATACCACACCTCCAAAGTCCAAATGCTTTTTGCCTTGGCACCCTGCTTCTTCCCGCTCTCCTGCCAGCCTGGATTGAGCCAAAACTGCATTGCATTGTTTGGGCTCCCAGGGATGCTCAGCCCTTCCTAACTCCCTACCCTAAATTCCCAGTGGTGAGACAACCCAGCCCCCCCAGGGATGTGCCACGCTGGGGCTTTGCCAGGGACCACAGCCCTTGTACTGGTCCCCACAGGTTGTGTCCTCACAAGTAACTGCTCCAGCCTTTCTTGGCTATTGCATGCTGATGGCTATTCTCCACATCCTCCCATAGCAGTCCTACCACATTTGAGATCTCTGAGATATTTTTAAGACCCCCCGGCGTGTCCTTTCGACATCCTGTGTTTGTGACACACAGAGTCCTTCTTCCCAGTTACATGTTTTGTGCTTCCCAGGTGTTTCTCTCTTACTTCTGAAGGGAAGGAGAAGGAGGATGTTTGGGACCACCTAGGTCCAATCTCTCTGACTCCTGTCCCTGAGAACAGGCTCAGAGGTTCGTGCTGCGCAAAAAAATTGGGAGGAGTGTCCTCCCCAAGATATTTCAGTCTCTCAGCACTTTCAGGTTTGTTTGGGACAGCCGCAAAGATCTACATTTTGACCGGGGGGCTGCTTCCCATTTGCAGACCAGGAGGAGTGTGGCCAGATGCCCGTGACCACCACGTCCCTTTGTCTCAGGCTCTCCTCCTAGTCCCCCTCCTACGGCACGTGCACAAGAACCATGGGCTGCTCTCAGACAGCTGCTACAGCACCCAAACCCGAGAGCTGCCAGGCACACTCTCTCTGCCCAACGGAGGGGTTGTGCCAGCTTTTGTGCATCAGCCGCATCCATGGGTCCATCTCCCAGAAGTAGATGGTCGTTGGCTGCCTCTCAGCAACCTGCCAGAACCAGTCCCTGCAGCCTGACAGACTTTTCCATGGCACGTGGACCCCGCCTCCAGCAGTTCTGTAGCACAAATAAGCTCTGAGACTGCCACACTAACGAGGCTGGTGCTCATCCTGCCTGCTCAGGGAAATCCAAACTGCACCATTCCCGTATAGGGCCCGCCCGGCTGGTCCTTGGCTCTGGGAAGTGCTCCAACTTTATGGACTGCTGCTCCTTCCCTAGCTGACTGCACAGCTCCCAAAGCCGAGGACATCCGACGCTTTGCCAGGAAGGTTTTGTGAGCTTTTCTGTCACATGTTTTATCCGAGCTAAGACGTGGTAAGTTTGCTGCTGTCCCTCTGCCTCCTGACTCCGTAATGGTGTGGGGAAGGAGTCGAGACACAGGCTGGTTTAGCAAGAGAACAGAGGGCTACGCGGGGATGGGAGAAGGACAAGGGTCCCCGGCAGAGGCGGGGGAGATGCCTTCAGCTGGCAGGATCAGGGCGTGAAGAGACAAGGGGAAGCTCTGGGGGAAACTGCTTAAGAAATACAAAGCTTGTGAATGACGGGCTGACAGAATAAAGACTTTTTAAAAATACAATACCTGTATCACTGTCAGATCTGCCGCGGTGATTATCCAGCACAGTCATTGAGTCATACATCGCCCTTTATTGTCTTCATATGGGTGCATGAGGGGTGTGCTAGCAAATAATTGGATTTACACGTATGTGTGCAGGTTCACAAGTGTGTATCGACATGAAAGGAGGGGGGATGGCTCTGGAAGAGTGGAAATGCTTTGCTGTGCACTCTGTGATCCTGTCAGAACGGGTAATAAAGGAATTGGCTGCATCTGGCAGGCTTTGTTCTATGTGCAGCCGTCTGCTTCCTGCCTTGGGTTTCATTATGATAATGGGATATAGATAAGATAATAATGCCTAGCTCCATTATGGAGCCATATGTCTGCCTGGCATTTTGCAGACACCAAAGGGGACAGTCCATGGACACAACTGACCAGCAAAATTCCTTTCACTGGAAGTGACTTTGTCCCCATTTTTTTTCTGCACTGTGTCAGGACGAATTTTGTTGCCCTGTGTTTCAAGGTCACTTGAAAGGAGAAGCCAACACAAACTTGCAAAATGCAGCAACCTTGAGCCTATAATCTGCCTTTCTGCACGTTGGCTGCAAAAGGGAGCAAGAAGCCAGGGATGACCCAGCACCGTGCACACTGCAACCGTGGAAGGACTTGAGGAAAAGTCTTCAAAACAACAGAGAAAACAGACAGTCTGTTCTGCAAGCCCCAGAGCATCCAGCATCATTGCAGGCTTCACGGAAGGCGAGAGCAGCAGCTGCTTCTATAAGTCTACTTTTAGTTACTTTTAACTGCATCTGTCCCACCGACCTCTCATTTCGACCCACGCTCTCTTCCTAGGGCCATGTATATTTTTTGAAGCAACACAACGACATGTTAAACAGCCTCGGAGACAAGTTTAGGAATAATGTAAGTGCTGTCTTTCCATCCCTTTGAACAACAGTAATGTGAGATGCCCCCAATATGAACCTGAAATTTAACACAGTGGTAGATCATCTGTAGCAGAAATGCTACTTAGGGCCTCAACTAACATCTAAAGGAATTTCCCATAAATCATAGAATCCGAAAAAAAATATGAAGCTGCAAAAAATGAGTGAGGTGGAGAAAAACAGCCACGGCTGTGGCTAGACTCAGAAGCACCAGGAAAAGCAAGTTCTCATTCCCTGTGCAGCCCTGCTTCCAGCATCCCCTCACTTTCGAGTGTTCGACTCCAGCAGAGGCAGGCGGTGGTTTGTATGGAGGACACCTCCACAGAGCAGCAAATCTCCACGTGATGAAGCAGGTGGGGTGAGTGACTGGCTTTGCACCACGCTCCTCTGGAAGCTGAGTGGCCTGAGTTATAAGACCTGTGAGAGGTACGTGATTTATTTCAAACCCATTTATGGCTCACATAAAGCTTTAAGATGGAATCGGGTTTAATATTTTGTTTTTATTTCATTTTATCATGTCTGTACACTGTAAATGTAAATGTTTGGCCAGAGCTCAGTGGGTGTAAATTAGGGTAGCCCCCTGGAAGCCAATGATGCCACGCTGGCTTACACTGAGGATTTAGCCAGTTCTCTCTTAATGTATGTCCTGTTACGCACATTTTTATTTGTAGTTATATTAACTGGATTTTGCAAGGTTGCCAAATAAAGAAATGCTATCCTGGGGACAGCAAAATGCTGTTCTTGGCAAGGTTGCTTTCAGCCCACAGAACCACCTTGCTGGCTGCGAGCTAGCACAGTCCAGAGCGCTGCTTGGGAAGAAGAAAGATGGGGAGAAGAGGGAAGCAAGAGGGGACGTAATATGGGGGAAATAAGAGGGGAAAGAAGGCTGGGCATGGCCAGGGCAGGTAGCAGAGCCCATGGCAGCGGACATGTTTTGAAAGACTCACGGGGAAGCAACAGGTCTCAGATGAGCAGCAGACCCACCAGAATCCCCTCAGATAGGGTTTTCAGAGACGCCTGCGCTGCTGCTGATTTCTGCAGCCAGCAGCAGAACACCGCTGTAATATCAAACCTGGCAAGGTGAGCTGGTTGCCCAGCACTTCAGGCACCGGAACAGAGGTTTCTCTCCTTGGCTTTGGCACCGCAGCATGTTAAGCTGCCTGGTTGAATAGAAGTAGCTATTTTTCAAATAAGAGCTAAAACAGAGGCCCTGCTTCCTCACGGACATTAAAAAATTCAGAAAGTGGCTTTTTGCAGGAGCACAACTGCTGTTTCCAGTTACGGGCCACATTTTAGGCCCATTATTAACTGCTGTTTGCCTAAATTCCCTCCCACTTTTCAGCTGGATGGAGTGTTCTTCACTTCTGCTTCCAGACGAGCAGGTGCAGAAAGGCTCTGTCTTGCCTGGGAGCGCTCAGCCGCCTGGCAAACGGTCAGGTGTTGTACAAAACAATGTATGTATTTGGCAAACATGGAAATAAATATTGCCCAGAGGATGCTGGAAAATCAACGGCAGGATTTCTGCGACAAGGACCTTGGTAGGGAAAGCCCGTCTGAGGTTGGTGGTGCACGCGTTTCTGTGAGCGGCTACGCAGCGCATGCACGCTCCAGGGATCGGTCACAGAGAAGGAACAGGGCCTGGCACATAACGAGAAACAAGCTGGGGAAAGCAGAGTCAGCGCTGGAATCCGCGACGGGAAGAGCGGTGACAATGGCTGCTGATGGAGGAGGTGCAGCGCAGCCTTTGGAGCTGACGGGTCGGAACCAGACGGTCTCTGAAACCCACGGGTCTCTGATCTGACGTCTGGGGAGAGGAGAGAGGCCAGGCCTGAAGAGCAGAGACCTCAGCCAGCACAACACGCCGAGTCCTAGCGGCCAGTGATGCCGGTCTGACCGCCAGTCCGCACCAGAGCGATGTGCAGAGACCGGAGCACCGAGTGACGGACGAGAGGGCTGGGAGGCCAAACGGTAATTAGAGGGCAGAGAAAAAGGAGGCCAAAATGGGGTGGGAGGCTGGCGAGGGGTGGGAGGTCGGAGGGTGGGTAGAGGGCAGGTGAATTAGGGCTATGGGGTTTGCACTGCTGCGGCTGACTCACAAGCCCCTTCGCAGCACGAGCTTCGTCCCTGCCAGCTGCTGCGGGGAGCCAAGGAGCTTGTGCATGTTGTCACGGCAGGGAGCTGGACAGAGGGACAGCCCAGGTTCTGTGCCCGCTGCTGCTCTCAAAGTTCTGTCACAGTGGCGGGACATCGCTCTGTCCCTGGGGAGCAGCTGTCTGAGGGTCACTGCTGGCAAAATGACGTGAGTAACACCAGCCACGACCCAGAACATCTGCCCTCCCCGGCCCCTCTCACTCCGAGTTTTCTCAGGCCAGCTAGGATTTATCCCTTTATTCTGGACAAATGGCCCCAGGGGCTTTTCCTTCATTATGTGCTGGCAGTTTGTTGCGGTGGAAGGCTATTAGTGCCGGTGGCTGCTCACTATCACAGCCCTGCAAGGAGCAGGAGACATCCACCTCACCAGAGAGCAGAGATGCAAGGCCGCAGCGGGGACCACTCCCGTCCCGGGGCTGGTCCTGGCTTGTTCAAAGATGGAAGCGCAGAGCTGCATGAGCGCCCGGCCGCCTGCTGATTGCACCAGGCTCCCCGTCCTCTGACTAATTACCCAGCAAAGCTGGTGACGGCAAGGCATCCACATGCTGAGCTGCGAGAGCTGATTGCAGTCTGGTTCCGCTAACATAAAGGGAATAAATGACAGAGGTAGCTGCAATTTCCCAGGATTTCGGAAGCGTTATTTTTCCTTCTATTACAATGTGTGAACAATGGTCAAGTGTCTCAATTCTCCATCCACAGGCCTCCCAAACGAAAGGGATTACAAGTGTATCATTAATATCACAGCAACCTGGCAGCGAGTCGACAGATTTAATTTGGTGACAAGATGAGTGGCACCAGATTTCTCCCATCTCCCCGGAAAATGAAAAATAGGTTCTGCCTGCTACTAGTAAATATTGCTGGTAAGTGAATAAAAATTCAAAAAGGAAAAAGCAATTTTCCTTCTGCTCATATTGTGCTTAGTTCTCAATACACTTCATGCAAGAGGCTCCCCTGGCTGATGGATTCCTCCTAGATTATATCATGCCTTTAAATTTATATGCCCCAGCTCTTTAAAAGACTGTTTGCCAAGGCCTTTGCATTCCGTGTTAGTCTGGTAACTGCTGACATTTGAAAGATGCCATCGAAGACAAATCCAAAATGTTTTTTTAAGTAAGAAAAGGAGACAGACCTAGCAGGTAGAGGGGGATTAAAGATTTAGTCAACAGCTGAAATCAAAGTTTTCATGAAGTGCTAATGTCAGAAAAAGTTTACAAGGCCTAATAGAGGGCTCGTGTGTCATGAAAACCCAAATTAAGTTTGTTTTTTTTCCTCCTGAAACTTCATATGAATTTTTCAGGGCTCTGTCATCTCTGAAACAGCAGAGCAGCAACCCAACATGCAGCCCAGTGAGAGCTGGCAAAGGCAGTGGCTCGGCAACGGGCACAGTGGTCGGGAAGAAGCCTGTTTTTAGCTCAAATCCACATCCCTCCAGCAAACAAAGGGAAGTCCCGTATGTGGCCGCTGAATTGGTATTAATTATCTGCTTAGAAAGGCTGTTATCTACCATCAAACACTGGAAAAGCACAGCAATTTTTCAGCACTCCTCATGCTTTGACTCAATGTCTTTGTAGCCGAAGGCATCACTGCAGTCCCACAAACCATCTTTTGCCGTAGCCATCTGCGACGTGGGGCTCCAGTGCTGAATCAGGTCATGCTTTGCCCTGGGAGCTTTCATGTTAAAGGACGGAGACAGCAAAGCGGGACTCGGCACCACCTCCCACCACCTCTGCTGAGTGTCAAACTGCGCAGGCAGAGCAGGAACAGCATTCTCGCCCAGCACCAAGGGGTGGTGGACGTGCCCTTGCACAGCTCGCATGGCTCTGCAGACAGGGCAACGATGTGAGACTCGGCACATGGGAGAACTGCTGAGTGAATGCAAGCAGTGGTCTTGGTGGGCCAAGGCAATAGGCCAGCTGGCAATGGAAGGGTTGGTCATCCATCCTCACGTTTGCCAAGGCGAGCTGGGCTGAACCTGCCCTCACAGGACAGGTGATGTGGACAGCCAAGACACTGGCATCGTGGTGTCTCCTTGGGCATGCAACTGGAGGGTGGATGTGGCCCTGAGTCTGTGGGGCCTGTTCCTGACAGTCGGTGAAGTTCAGTCTAGACTGCCCCTCCGACACCCCTTTGCCATGGGCCAGCCCCAGCCCCAGCACCAAGGAAGAGCTCTGCCTGACCCTCTGCACGGACTGTCTCCACACAGGCATCCCCGTTCTTTGGAGACACAGCATTTCACCCAGCCCTTTAATCCACAGACCATGGTCTTCACCCAATGAAACTATGGCCACGAGACACCCAGACTCTGGCTCCTTCTGCATCTCTCCTCTGCAGCAAAGCTCTGCCTTCCCAAAACATCACACCCTTCCTGGTCACCTCTCTCTCCCACCCCATCCAGCTCATGGTCCCCACAGCACGAGGGAGTCAGTAGAGGGATGAGACTCAACGATCAGCACCAGGTTGTGCAGCATCATGGGGCTGTCAGATGAACATCCCCCTGCACCAGAGAGCAGCAGAGAAGAGGAATTAAGCGCTGTGTCTTCACTCACTCTTTGTTTAATAAAAGATACTAAAAGCAGATCAGGACCTTCTCACATTTGTGATCTCTATGCTGAAAGTGTGCTTCTAACCCTTGACTAAAAACCTCATTAGTATCCGTGCTTATTTACTGTTGCTCTCCTGCCTTGGCCTGGGCTGTCCAGTGGAAAATGTGAAAGGTTTTTGTACATTAGGCAAATGAACCTACTCCAAAAACTATGATTTAAGGAGCAATTCCAAATCTGAGTAATACCTCCTGACCTGGATCTCCGTAACAATTTGACCAATTTTAGTCAAACTTTGCGAGAAACTTTTAATTGGCTTCCAGAGTCCACTCATCAATCTTCAGAGCAATGTAGCTGGGTGAAAAGCTAAAAAAAGGACCTCCATGGAAACCTCTTTAAGCCCATACGGTGAAGGGCTGTGACACTGGTGTTGCAATGTATTCTGCTGCATGGAGTCTGTGGGGCAGGACAGTGGATGTCATGTTGAAAGCTGGTGTGAGATAATACCCTAAACACAAGGTTACCTGAGCCCATCACTGGGTCTGTCTGCCCAACCAAGAGGGTCTGATCCCTACAAAGCCAGGCCCCACTTGCAGCCCTGGCATGAGTCCTACACATCCCACCACGCATCCTCTTCTGCAGAGGGGAACATCTGCCCTCATGCATGGTGGACACTGCACCATGTGTGGAGCCCATGCTGCCTCTCTTCTGAGTGCAGTCACAGATTTCCTCCCGCCTTCCTGCACCCATCCCCTCCAGATAATGATTTCACACTCAGAGCAGTGATCACCATCCTGGGTCTTCATTTAAAAGCAAAAGGTCAAGAGAACAGCTCATTCCTGGCATGCAGAGATTAGCGCTGCCATGCTCTAAGCAGAGGCATTAGGCAATCAGTACACTTCTACGTAACAGGCGCTGTAACATGTCTTTAATTTTAATTTCTGTATTCATTTATTGTCATTTATTTCAGAAGCAAAATAATTGTGTTACTTGGCTAGAGAGTCACAGGATGACAAACCCATGTCTGCCATGACCGTGAGACAGCTGTGACACTGACGAGTTGTGCCTGATCATAACTGCTTTTAACAAAGCTATTACTTCTAAAACTCAGCCAGCCTATTCGTGTAATTCCCTATTATGCTCAAAGAGCTGACACTGTAAACACTTCCAGGCTTGGATGATGTCCATTGAGGGCTGCTGCCTTTTCAGCACTTGTCTTCCTCAGTTATTGGAAGGATAGGAAAATTTTGATGTGGCCTTCGGGATGAGCATCTTGCCCTCCCCACCTTTCCCAGGCCCCTGGCATCAGAGCCTCCATGCCCAGGGACATTCAGAGCGATGATTTACAGCAAGCTGTGGAAGTTTATTGATGACCTGCCTTCCAGCCCCTTCAATCACTTGTTCACAGCTGATCATTCTCCTGCTCTCAGTCCATAATACTTCAACCAGCAGCATTGTTCATTGCAGACATGGAGACGTAGCCAAAGGTCTCCAGTGGCCTTTTCCCCAAGCACCTGGTCCTTGCCCTCCACAGACTCAGTCTGCAGAAGAACCCCCATCTTTGATCTCCAGAAAATATCCCCACTGCCGGGTATGGCATGGAGCAAGGACTTGCCAGCCCAGCTCTGCCAGCAGCTCCCTGCCAGCAGTCAGTGTGCTTGGCCTGGGGGCACTTGGAGGGATGCAGCTCTTGGCGGAAGTTGAAGGCAGGAGGGATCGCCTTTGTGGAGACACAAGCAATCAGTCTAGTCCCAAAGTCATTACCATGGCAGTCTTGAACAGCACAGGGTGGTGCCTGGAGGCTAGAGGAGCCATGTGGGAGAATAACTGTGAAAGAAAGGGGTGGAGACACCGAACTGCTTGTGGTTTACCATCAGAGGCCTGGCCCTGTGGAAGAGATGGGCCTTTGCTACTTGGAAAAGGTGCAGAATATCCCTAGGAGAGGGACAGAGGCAGAGCCCAAGCTAGAAAACACATTGGACAGTGAAGTCAGGGTCACAGAGCAGCAGAAGTCACCCCACGAGCTGTGCACCGAAGAAGAGCCAGCTCCCACCTGCCCACAGCACCCTACAGGGTGGGTGCCCTTGGCCAAACACACACCAAGTCCAGAAGAACCCTCGCTCCAGACAAGGCAGAACCAGAGCACGTGTTGGAAATCAGCCCCAGCCACATCAGGGTTAGAAATGGGAGGCTTCAGCAGAGCAGCAAAATGGCTTCAGGGATGCTGAGACTCTGTACCCAGCTGCACGCCGGACCTGCCGGCAATTTGGAGTGGAGAGGATGTGCCAGGCTTGTACACAATCCACTGGCCTCCTGCTGCTACCCACAGACCCTAAACCTCTTCCACTGGCCCCATGAGGTGGACCGCATTGTCCTCGACGCACCAAAGGCAGTGGCATGTGGCTGAGTGCGGCCCTGGCTGCACTACCTGAACTTCTGACAAACAATTTCTGGTGCTGCCTAATGGTTTCTGTGCCAGCAACCCCACCCTCCTCCTCCTGCTTCCCTTTGGGCTTGTGAAATAGAGCTGCCCCACTGCCATTTCTTTCTTGCTGCAGCTCGGTAATTGCCAGCGACACTTTTTAAATCACTTTGGGGACGTTTGATGAAACAAACTAGATGGAAATCAAATTTCAAGTAACTGGTAGGAAACTGAAAAGAAAAACATTTATGGAACAATTTTCTTTGCTTCCTCAAATGGTGGAAAATGTTACTGTCACTCATAAATTATTAATTTCAGTTTGCCCTGTCCCTTTTTCAGGGTTGAAGGCTCTTGGTGGAGGCATGCCCCAGAAGTGCTCTGGCTTGCTGGAGATGGGCAGCAATTCTCCCTGGCACCAGTACCGGGTGCCGCTGCCTGTTGGAGGGGATCAGTCCTTCCACATCAGTCCCGAGGGGGCTTTTATCTGGCCATTCTGATGTAGTCAGTTCTGTGAAAAGCAAACAGTGTATATTGATGGGAAAAATACACGCAAAGTGGGAACAGGTTTGTCCTGGGACCTGTAGCGACTGGAAATCCACCTCTAGACTGTTTAAATTGGCTGGAAGGTGGTGGGGACAGTAATACTGGAGTGAAACTGGCTCAAGGACGCCTGTAATGATCATATTTGTGGAATTACTGGGCATGGAGCTAGCAGGGACCCTGGCGAAGTAGGTAGAGACACGCTTCTCCCCAGTGCTGCGGCTGACAGAAGGACCCACAGCCAGAAGTGGCTCACCTGATGATATAGAAGGAGAACATCCCCAGCAGGGAGGTAAATTGCAAGCAGAATTGAGTGGGAAGGACAAAAAAATGACAGAAAAATGGGAGCTAAAAGAGGGATTTTTTCATAGAGGGCAAGAGCCATTATTCCATAATCAAGTAAGAGTGTTTGGCCAGATGCCCATCCTCTTCAGTGATGAAGTGGAGGCAGCTATTAGAAATAAAAAAAGCAATATATAACAAAATGGAGTGTAGAGGGGGAAACAGACAACCATTGATTTTGAATTAGAAGTTATGAAGTACGGAAAATTGATATGAGAAGCTACGGTCACCAGTTAAAAATGTACGACTTTTAGTGAATGAATGACAGTGAGGAGGCAATTTAAATGCTCTGTGAACCAAAAAAAAAACAGTGGTGCAGAGTTTTTCTTTATAGAGATGACCAAACTCTTGATCAGGCAGAAATGCAACAAATGTTTCTGGGCTGTCTTTGTGTCTGTATCACAAGACGATCCTGAAAATCTTCACCAGCATTTTTAAGAACAAGAATGACGTTAAACAGCATCGAATGGGGACATCTGACACCATGGGCAGGTCTGGAGAAGGTTGCTCAGGAGCATCCCTGGTAAATCTTGGACCACTGGGGAAGGTGGAGGAGACCATCCCAAAGGAGAACCCAGGGTAGGTGAGTCTGCTTCTGAGCACCAGACATGGGCAAAGCCGAGGGAAAGTGATACAGGAGTCAGTTGAAAGGGAGCTGGAGAATTAATGCCAATCAGTGTGGTTTTATGGAAAAGAGGTCTTGTCAGCCTTCATTTCATTCGCAGAGGAGATTACACATGTGATTGATAAAAGTAACTGAATAGATGTGATATACTTCAGCTCGGGGAGCGCGCCTGACTTAGTGCTGCGTGGCTGATTAAAAATGAGCACTCGACTGCGTCAGGGAGAAGCAGGTGAGACAGAGTGAGACTTGGGTAAGAGCTCAGACAGCAGTTGCTGATGGGGAGCTGGCATTAAATCTGTGTTTCTCATAATGTTTTGTAGCAGGAGGCTTGAAGTAGTCAATATTTTCATCAATGATTCGAACATACATATTAAAAACTCATTCATAAAAAATTTGTGTCTGACGCAAAGAATGTAGCGATTGATAAATCACGTCGAGGTCTCAGCAGGGTTGGGGAGAGTCTGGGATCACCCAGGAAGCTGTTAGAGCCCAGTGCTTCACCAAGCAGTCCTGCACAAGGGGCTCTGCAGATCGACTGTGGGTGGTTGTGAGAGCGTGCAGGACCCCTTGTGCAGTGCTTTCCTGGGCTGGGTGATACAGAGAGGAGGGCAGTGATTTCACCTCCAAGCACAGTACCGGCAAAAGTGACGTGTATGCTGCATCCAGCCTGCCTGTGCAGATTGGAAGCCAGTCAGTGGTTAGATGGATGGGGAAATGAGGGACTGGAAAGAGCTCAACACAACTGTCTTGACAAATGAGCAGTTTGCAGGCTGCCTTAATCAACCCATATAACACCTGCCTGTGGAGAAGATACTTCGTGCTGGAAGGAGCTTTAACCAGCAAAAAAATGTCCTAGCGAGCGGGCAAGGGAGGCAGGTGCCTTCCTCAGGTCTCCACATCTCCTGGACTGGGATGCTGTCCTGGGGATGCTCAAACTGAAGGCAAGTGGCGTGTCTCCGTACAAGGGCTGAGTGGGCAAAATGTGATCAGCTGTGACGTGCTGGAGGTTGGAGACCAGGAAGCTGCAAGGATCCTTGTTTCAACTTGTGTGTCACTTGTTTCTTCTTCCCTGCTCAGAGCACCTTGCTTACAAGGATCCTTGCCCAGCAAATCTGCACCACTCCCCCAGGATAAATTCCTTGGGGAAATCCTCATGCCCTTAAAGAAAGGGTCTTTCACCACGGAATAGAGGCCAAAGTCTCGTTGTTCGTAACTGCATTTTTCTTCAAGAAAACAAGACATCTCGTGCAGTGACACGCACTCAGGCAATTCATCAGAGCACAGCTAAACTTAATGTTCCCATCGCTGGATGTGGCTTCAGTGAGAAACCACCTCTGGAGCCAGACTGCATCCCAGGGTGATAGACTGTCAAAAGCAGTGCCTGGAGGGAATGGTGTGGAGAGCTCGAGAGCAGCAGGATCTCTGGGACTGCCACAGTTCTCTGCAAGCCACTCAGTGTCCTGAAAGTCCATCACATGGGACACCAGTTTGACTAACAGGAGGGCAGGACAAACAGCCTGAGAGACGTCAAGGAGGAACAGGATATGTGCCTCCAGGAACAGCTCTTCTCTCAGCTGGGGTGATGCTGGAGAAGACCCACCCTGAAGTAACGCTTGAGCAAGGAGCAGGGTAGACCTCAGGGGTCTCATAATGGAACACCAGCCTGCATGCCCCTGTGCTCTTCATGCCTTGTCCTGCCCTGGCCTTCTTGGCATTCCTCTGCTCCCAGAGCCCTTCTGGACCAGCCTGGACCTCGATCATAGCAAAGGGACACTGATAGCTGCCCCTGTCACCAGACAGACCACTAAGATAGTCCATCAGGCATTGCTACATCCCAGCTCCTGCTTGTGCTCCTAGTCGGGAGGGTACAGTGAACTTTCCGTCTCTTGTGATTGGCACTTCCCATCTGCTGGGTCAGTCCCAGGCTAGGTCAAGACCAAAATGCATGTGGGCAGAGGACACGAGCTTGCGACTGAAAATGACTCCAGATGGAGACGACAAACAGAATTTCCCTGACAACCTGGAAAGCAATCTCTCCATTACGGACAGGGCACGCTGATGGTCTCTGTTCAGGAGGAATCATATGCACTCACCAAATATTTGCAGAAAGCACTGATATCAGAGCACTTTCTTTCTTTTTAGCTCCCAGCAGCCTTATCTCCCACAGCAAACAATGAACATTCAGAAAAATAACTCTTCAGATAACAGCGCTGGGGCGCAACAGGTCTCCCTGCTCTTCATGCGCCCTGCTTTCCCAGCAAGGGTGCGAGGGTGGCATGGGAGGCTGGTGGAGCAGCATCTCTGGGAGTATCCGCGCTGGATGTCTGCTGATATCGTGGTTTAAACCAGACAAATGGAGCCACTAGAAGAAAGCGGCAGAGCTGAACTGCTGGAGAATGTCAGGCTGAGACTGGAACCCAGAGCCCAGAGCAGCTCAGCAGTGAAGAGAGGTTGGACAGCCTGGGGGTGCTTCTCTGGAGAAGGGACAGGCCACAGGGGCACTATGAAATGATAAATTATCTAGAAAAGAGCCATGGGCAGCATCTGCTCTCCCTGCCTCATAATCCAAGGACACCTAGCAAAACTGGAAAGCAGCGGCTCCCATGGGGAGAGTCCACATCTTGCAGGAGGTGCCTGTGGGCCTCCCCAGCACCAGAAGATGATTTGATCTTGGAATTTAGCAAGACTGAAGCAGGTCTTGTATGTTCACAGAGATAACGAGATTATTCACATGCTGCTGAGCACAGCAGCGATTCTGGCAGAGACTCTTTGCCTGGTACCTTGGGAGGAAGCCAGTCTCTAGCTCTCAGAAACAAGAAATACCCCACACATGCAAGCCCTGGTGCTACACCTTCTGCTGCAGCATCTGGTGGTGTCCCTATCAGCCATGGAGCTGATGAGGCCTGGCAGGTCCGTGCTCTGAAACGTGTGGTGACCTGCAGTCAGCACATTGACCACCGACGTACAGCATCTACAGCGTGCCCAGGGCAAGAGGGGTCCTGCATGCCACAGAGCACGCCAAGCCTGACAAGCTCACACTGGACTTTGGGTCAAAGGCTCCATCCAGATAGAAGGTTTGAGAGCGGAGACTTGGAAGTGAATGATGGGACTCACTTCTTTGGCAGTGAGAAACCCACGTGTCAGCAGCGACAAGCCCCCGGTAGATGGCTTCTGCATAGCGGTCTGCTCACAGCCAAGCTCAGCAGCTCCCAGCAAGGTTCCTTCAGCCCTGCAGCAGGACCACATGCCTCCTGCCTTCCTCATGGAGCGTCCCCATCACACGTGAGCACTTTCTGCCTTCTGACGGGACATGTCCATCCCGACAGCAGGGCTGCTCCTGCCCTGGGAAGGACCATTTAATGGAGCACACCCTATTCTAATGCTCCTCATTGCTCCCTCCATCACTCAGAAAATGCCAGAGATGTGAAAGTGCTTCTAGACCCCAGAGCTCTGCCAACAAGTGCCCCTTATTAATTAATTACTGGCTAGGCTGCCTTCCTAACGTGCGTGTGGAGGGCAGGCACTGCCAGCCTGATCCTTCGCAAAGACATGCGGGTGATGTGGGTGACGGTCCCCTGGGTCTGCTCACATCCTATCCACAGGCTCCGAGGCTCCAGGGCTTGCTCGAGGCTGACCAGGAGAAGCAGGAGTAACACCTAACTGTCAGCAGCATCTCCCGAGCACCGGATCCCGAGCACCGCAGGGACTGCTCCCGGACTGTGGCAAGTCAATAAACCCAAATGAAATTACAAAGCTGTAACCAACAGCAGGGTCAGTGGCTCCTCTCACAGGCACTGGGCCAGTCAACGGAGGTTCACCTCCCCAAGCCAGGCAGCAAGGAGACTTGCCACCAACCTGCGTTACCTTTCAGAATGAAAGGGGAGAGCCAAATCCGATGTGCCACAGGCTAGAGCACAGGGCACTGAAATGGCCTTCAGGCTTCAGAGGAGCAGAGACGGCATTTGCAGGAGGGTCAAAGCTTTGTCACACAGAGCAGTCTGGAACTGGAGAGAACCTACAGTCACCATAAGCCCCCCTCCATGGATGACCACAGGCAGGGCAGTGCAAAGGGCTTGGGGCACTTCAGGAGAGGGGATGGAGAGTGGTCACCTCCTACTCCACTCCCATCTTATCCACACAGTCCAGGGATGCTCTTGGGTAAAAAACTTCTTTTATGAGAAAATGGCACTTTGTTGCTTCACCTGGACTGTCTTTTACTTTGTTTTTCTGGTCACTCCTGGCCAAAAATGTTTGTTCTTGGTCTTATCTCATTTTTCCCTGATAGCATTAAGCCCCCCAGCAGCAGTGGCCAGATGGCTGCTGATGGTGTCTAATTCCCCAAGTTCGTCTGTGCCCAAGATTATATTTGTGCTTGTTGACGTCCGGTTTGGGGAGTTCCTGAGTGCAGCAGGACTCCTGGGAAGCAGCTGACCTGTGTCTGCACAGCCCCAGCTCCAAGCCAGGTTTCCCAGACAGGCTGGACCGTGATGATCTGGAAGTCTCCAGCCCTGGGGGTAACCCCTGTGTGGGACGGTCTGGACCATTGTTTTGTCCAGTCTCATGGAACAAAATGCCCATGTCGTGAGTCTGCCTGCCTGTAGTTGTGGCACCCAGTGTCAGGTTTACTGAACGCTGCAGGATCCTTGGCCTCTACACCTCCCATACACGTTCCTCCTACTCCTTCCCTGCCTCCTGACCAGCTCCATTGTGATCCTCACCTTCTCTGTCCAGTGTTAGCCCCATTTTTGTCCTCCTGCACTTTCCTCTTTTCTCACTCCCTTCTGCTCCTCGTCTCTGACGTAGTTCTGCATTTAGGCAATTCAGTGTCAGTAACTGACTTGGCCTGACGGGTCACAGGTACCTCACCAGAGCTAAACCCAGCACCACCAAAACCTGTTGAGACCAAGGCACACGCCTATGCTGTGCAACCTACTCTTTCAGGTGGTTGCTCAGACTCTCTTGGACTGCTGGTAGGTTTTATTTCCCAGTTCGTTAGCATCTAATGTACATCACTACTTCTGCTTCTCCTCCCAGGTGTAACCTCATTGCCTGCTGCACAGTATTTTATGTGCTGGTGCATAGATGCATACATAGGTACCTGAGACCTAGCTTTGATAGTCGGGCATTGTGCTTGCTTCTCCCTGCTTCAAGAATAACGAGAGGAATTTTGTCCCAGACCTGGGGCCAGTTCAGGCTACACGCCATTTGAAGCTGCAAAGTCGAAGCCATGCCTCCATCACACCTCTGCAAGATGGGCCTCCTGCACCCCTTCGGCACCATGTGAATAATTCATCACATGCACCAGGCCTCCGCTCTTTCTGTTCTCGAATTAGCCATGAGCAGATTGTGGCTTTCTCGAATGAATTTCTTACTTGGAGCCGTTCCTGTGAACAACTCCTAGGCTGTAGCTCTTCTGCAAGCAGTAAATAGCTACAAACACACATGCCACTTTTCTGGCCCCACCACACTCACGCCAGCTCTGAGGCTGCAGTGGAGGGACACTGTGCCTTCCCATCCACAGGATGCTGTCCCAGGAGATGCTGCTCCTGCTCCTGCCCCTTGGGTTCAGAGCAGCGCTGGGGACTCGCAGAGATGAACATCCCCCGCAGCAACGCTGCGCTTTCAGTCAAAGGATCGCAGGCAGCGTAAATCCACTAATGAGCCTCTGAAAATCATGCCAGCTTCACAAGCCTTCTCAGCCCACTCCCAGACGGGCACGTTAAAGGAAAGAGCATTTACGGGTAAGGAATGAGGTGCCAGTGCATCCTACAGGATGTAGAGAGGATGTCCAGAGGTGCTGCGCAGTGGTGCCTTGCCTGGGAAGTGCCTTAAAACCAGCAGATTTTGTCAGAGGTCTCGGGCAGGCTTATCTCTGGTGAAGTGGGGCTTCGTTATTTGCTCCCCACGCACCAAACCTTTCACAAAAGTTCGGGGAAAGGGGATAACCACTCACTCACCTGCACCACACATGTCTTTTACAAGCAGGCTTTGCTGACCACCCCTCTGTCCCACGCAGTGGTGTCCTTCACTGCAGACGGGAGGTGAAGCTGCTCCGGAGAGCTGCGGACGAGAGGATGCCGGGCTGTGTGCGGAGCGCTGCTGAGCACGCTGCGTGGCCGTATAGCCTCTGCTCCACCGGTGGGTGGGAAAAATCATATTTTCTCAACACATCATGCTTTCTTCATGACTCACTAAAGGGGCAAAAAACATCGTCATAATAATGCATAAACCTGTATATATCTATATATAAATTTCTGATATTTCTCCTATCAGGCAACTGCT
>Ga0181612_124095_pt1 | contig 29539 bp, 14 predicted proteins | sample HoacroProtozoa21_FD_119630 | JGI IMG/M metagenome (GOLD analysis project Ga0181612, IMG submission 119630) | Hoatzin crop microbial communities from Cojedes, Venezuel. Combined Assembly of Gp0051906, Gp0051904, Gp0051908 | reverse complement strand
CTTCCTGTGCTTCAGTTTGTGCCCATTGCCCCTTGTCCTGTCGCTGGGCGTTACTGAAAAGAGTTTGGCCCCATCCTCCTGACACCCACCCTTGAGATATTTGTAAATATATGTCTCCTAAATAATAATAATACATAAAGTGATACTAGGAGGGCGTGATTTGATTAATATACCAGCACAAGGATGACAGAAAGCATGGTTTCTGTTGATAGATACCTCAGTGGGGTGGATGCTAAACAGGGATAAAGGTAGGGGCCAATGCTGGCAGCAGAGCAAATGGGGCACCTGCCACGTGGGAGAAAACGGAGCCTGAACTTCTGAAGGAAGTCCCTAAGCTGATGGGCAGGTGAGCTTTTGGGGGGTACCACTTGGAGTACCCTGGCAAAGAAATGAACCCTTTCTGAGAGGATGCACAGTATCGTCCATCACACTGTGGTAACACCAGCCACATGTGGAGACTTTGGGTTCCTCCTGCGTCTCCTGCTGACTCGCTGGCTGTCCTTAGACACAACTTGCTGTTCACTGGGCTCTGGTCTCCACATTGATAAAGTGGAGGGTAATGATGCTGATGGCTCCTGTAAAGCGGCTTGAGCCTGCTGGAAACCAGGACTAAGTAGCAGCAAGGTGTTGTTATTCGCATTTCCAGCTACTTCAAACGACAGCAGAATCTGCCTTTCAAGCCATCAGGTGAAATGAAGGTGTGTGAGTGGATGAGAACAAGGGCTGAGAGAATAACGGCTGCGGCACCTGCACAGCTGCAGGCAGAACCCCAAGTATTTTCCAGTTTTTTACAGAAAGAATCTAAGTTAAGGAAAATTTTTACTTTTTAATAATTCACCTTTCCATGTATGACTGATGATGCTTCAAAATTAATAAATTTACCGACAGCAAAGCCTGTAACTCTCTGCATTTTTGCAGACATTTTAATTAGACCATTGCCTTTTCCATAATAAACATTTGTCCTGACAGTAGCTGCCTCGTGCTGCTAAATGAATAGCTCCCTTCATGGTCTGTGCCACATTTATTTTAACTTGGTCACACTGGCTAAAATTAGATTGGTACTACTGAAATCTAAAACACATTAAAAGGAGGTCAAAGTTAGCCAGATTAGTGTGTTACCAGCTGCGTTTTAGAATATTAAAAGAGAAAAGAAAGTCCTAAAATATTGGTGTATTCCCTGCCAACTAGGGAAAGTTAATTGTAAATAAGAGGGGAAAAAATGCAACTGATCCCACATATATTTCCAAAATGGAATTTATGGAACCGTTGGACACCCACAAATGCATTCCTTCATCTGTATTGTCAACAGTACCTATTTTGATAGGGAACCTTCAGGTTTCTGTCCTCTTTGGCCCCGCAGGCTTTCCAAAGCTGGGAAACACCAACAGACTATCACTGAAATTGCTAGCTGGGAATTCCCCTGGGGCACAAGGCTGTCCAGCTGGGGTCAGTGTGATTTGTTCAAAGCATCTTCAGCTCCAGCTTGACTGATGTGGAAAATTCTTGACTATGTATTTGTACTTCTATAGCACTGGTAATGCTGGGAGACCTCTTCTTTTTATGGTAAAAAATGTTTCATCCTCGCTCTGTCAGAGTTCTCTTCAATAGATAAATAATACTAATGTAATTATGTATCCATGTTTCTTCTGGATAGACTCAGAGAAATACACAGCAAGTATAGTGGTTAGTACGTGTTTTCAGTGCAAAGGTGGGTTGTGTCAGTTTTCTGATAGACAGACAGAAATTTTTGCATGTGCCAGAAGAAACTCTATATTTAGGGGCAGAGGCCTCCAGATGCAACAGGATGTGATTCTCCATTACTTGCACCATTAAATTTCTCAGGTTATTCGGATGAACACTTGACTACACCGACAAATCATAATAAAAACAGAACGCTGAAAAGAAACAGGAAAAAGGTTATACAAGATAAAACGGCTATGAGCTCAAAAGCTCATTGAGCTAGTTATAGAGCACGGTCAGGTTTACACTGTAATGTGCTAAAAGGCTGGTAAGGGACAGTGCTAAGAGTGGTCTTTAGCTCTTCTTGCTAGAAGTAGCCCCTCTTCATAAGTACAAGCATCTGTCTCTATCAGGAGGCTCACTGAACCAAAGCAACACAAAACTTCTGCTTTCAACATGACTTTCATGGTTTCCTTCTCAGTTTGCTTCATCTTAAGGTACTTTCTCCCTGGTGTCTTCAGACAAATAACATGTGAAGCGTGCCATGGACTCTGATAGTGGTACCACCTCAGCTGAAAGGAGGCAAGATTTGCTTTGGGGTAGCATCAGTTTAGGAGAGTTCCATGTAGCAACATGCGTTAATACATAATACAAATAACACAGTAGTCTCAAAATGTACCAGTGGTACTTCGCTACTGCTTGTTTTCTCAGAATAGCTATGAAAATAATAAAACACTAGTATTTTGAGCGTAAAATTGAAGTCAACACTGTGCATCTATTGATATTTAAAAAGCTAAATGTAGGCTGTTTGTAACAATCACATATGCTAGACGTCTTCTGTTGTTTTGCATATGCTGCCTGGAGTGCACCTTATGCAGCTTGATGTGAAGTCAGGCACTTAGGCCAAGTTACTGATGTCCCCTCTGCAGCCAAAAGAGGGAAAAAGACACTTTTAGAGGACAAGTCATTCCAGTTTACATTGTCTGTGTCCACAGTGAGCGAAGATAAAAAGCTTGTATTAGTGACCGAGCCTTTAGACAATCGCAACTTCACTGCCAGTTGTGTTTTAAATGAGCAATAGCTGCTCCTGCTTTGTAAGCTTTCACCTTGAGGAAGGTATTTATTTAATGATTCACCAAAAATAAGTCTATTTGAAATCAATTTTTTGTTTGGCCAGGCCTTGTCACATGATGCTGTCTCTTTCCCAAACCACATACCATTGCTTATCAGTGACTCCTGGTTTCATGCAATGAGACAGAGCTTTCTAACCCACTGAACAGCACAGCAAAGGAATACATTACCCATGGAGAGCAGCATCGCTGTCACTGGAGGATGTTAGACACAAGCTGGTAATTAAGGAAGGTTTCAGTGTAGCTGAACCTGCCTTGGAGTACTGGCAGTATGGGTGACTTACAGAGAATCCTTCCAGTCCATTTTCTTATGTGTCTCTGGAATCACTAAAACACCAAAAGTATGATTAGACCAAACTCACTGAGAGATGGGGAAAAGGGTTACTGCATGTAAACAGTGAGTGTTTAGTGAAAAAAAAGAAAATCATGCTTTTTTTGTGTCCTAAGTATGTACTGCCGATTCCCCAGTCCTTCTGAAAAGCTTATTTCAAGATGTTAGTACTGTATTACTTGACAGCCTGCTTCTTCCAAAACTCAGAATTCCTGGTGAGCTGCAGTCTGCAGTTAAGATGTGAGCATTCAGAAAGGACTGTAAGTGAATTTAAATGCACGTAACTCTTAAATCACACGGTGCTGTCAAGTATTGATGTTTATACTTGATAGCTTTAATATTACTATTTACATCTCAATAAACTATACTTGCAGAAGTAAAAATGGAAAAGTCAGACTGCATTAATATCTCTATTGAACATAAATCTCAAAACATCACTGATATAGATATTAGCAGTGTAATTTCAATAACTTAAACATGCCTATGTCTTGTGATAGAATCTTCTAAATGCAGCATACTAGTGATAAAGTGAATCAGTTAAAAAATACTTTTTGCAGAAGGCTTGTTTTGAATGAATGATTGAAACCTAGGTATTGGATTTCAGACGTGGATTTGAAATGAGGAACTTAAGACCTTTGATAAACCAAAGCAAGCTAAACTCCATTTTTTTTAATATCACACTACACTAAAATTTGCCCTGCATTTGAGGTTTGCAAATTATTCATGTAATCGGTATGGGTTTTGCAATGGAGCCCACTTGTGTTATTTTCTCTGGAGAGCAGATAACTTCTTACTTGCCAGTCATGCTCCACAACAATCAGAGACGGGAAACATCTCCCCAGCGTAAAAGTGTATCTCTTAAATATTTAAAAATTAGCACACTACAGCAGAAGATATCTGGCAAGTCAACTGCAAGCTTGCTGATGCATCAGACTGTGTTTCTGAGATGGCGGGGCACCGCGTATTGCCCTGAAGAGGGCTTTGTTTTTGCAACAATAAATCTGTCTTCGGCTTCTCTTGATGATCTAACTCACAATACTCTGTTGTTCACATTGTTATATTTGTGCTTAATATGGGCTACAGGAAGCTAAAAAGCTCATAAAACGAGCTTATATTTTGTGTTAGGGTGAGAAGTGCTTTAAATTGCTTCAACCATGAACTCCATAGATAGTGTAGCTACCCATATGTGAAATTACATTCCATAAAACGGCAATTTCACTCAAATCCATTAATGAATTTTCTAGCCTCCATGGGTTCCAGCATGGTTTTAATTTGGGTAGAGCATCTGCAGAGGAGGGGATGATTGTTATTTGAAAAACATCAATGTATAGGGACAGACCTTCCTGCTCTGTGGAGATGCCTGAGATAAAGCTCTGGAAAAGCTGACAATGTTGACCCTTCTGACTCCTTGGTGAACTTTCACATATGAGGGAATGGGGTGGTGGAGGGTAAGGGACTGAGTAACCATGGTGCTCTTGTTTCGTCCGGTGCAAGGGAAAATAAAGCCAGGGAGTGCCTGTAAATTAATTTCTTTTTGATATTCAGCCTACAGATTCCTTTAAAAACTTCATTGCTTTATCCCAGCAATCTCTTAGTGCCAAAACAATTAATTGCCTGTTCTCTGGGTTGTTTAAAGATGCTTCAAGGTTTGAACTGTCTTTGTGGCCTTCTCGGAGTGCCATACAGCAAAACATTATGGCTTTGGAAAAAAGTAGTTAAAGCTCTGAAAGAAATGATTGCAGAAATTAAGAGAATAAAGCTTCTTTTTAACTCATTTTGCTCAGCACTTGACATGATTACAGGAGCTGGTAAACAGATGCTGCCTCCAGTATCACAGCATCTTCAGCATGTACAAAATATTCAAATATCTTCTGAAATGAATGACATATCTTGCTGGTATAACATCATGGTGAACTTCCACTAGTCAAGAGAGGCTTTCACTTTACGTGAGGACTACATGGCTTAACAAAAAATTTGTGTATACTTTGATAAATCATATTGGGAGACTGAAGAAAGTGGTATTGGTGGGGGTTGATGCTAGCCAGAGTCTAGACAAAATTTATAACTTGGTTCATGAAATAGAAGTCCTGGAGCTGTCCAGAATATTTTGGGCTTGATAAGGTTTTTGCTTGGATGGTATGCTTATCCATCACCTGCACGTTAGACCACTCATATTTTCCATGTGTGTTTATCTCTCAGGAGATTTGTTCAGGATGATTCTTCCCATTTACTAGTGGAGTTTTACACTGGTGTGACATAATACCAGGGTGCTACAGACTGCACAAGCTAGTGGTTGACTTCTGAGCAGAGTTTAATACTGATTTCACGTGCATGGAGCCACTCTCGAGCCAGCTGAAATAAACAGAAAGCCACCTGTCGTCTCCTCTCATCTCAGAACTGGATTTAAATCCCTAACAGATTTGGGTCTACATTGCCTGAAGGCAATCAAATTTTCCTATCAAATATTCACAATTGAGGTTATCAGCGTGACAAAGCTTTTTTGTGATGTAAAAGACAGACATCAATGAGGGATTTTCTGAGAAATGTTTCTTATTCTGGACTGGTTTTCCTTCTGCCATGAATGTCAGAGCTCATGTTAGCTAATCTCTCCATAAATGCTGCAAACATTTTTTTCAGAATTCAGGTGTTTGAGGAGAGTCTTGAGATGATTGGTTACTGTTTACAAGCTATAATGAAGTCATGGGGTCAGATCAAGTTGTGACTTTACAGGCTGGAAGTGACCTCATGAGAGTTTCACCTCCCTTAACTACAGATATATTGAAGTATAACATTTCACCCAGACTGGCTTCTTTCAAGTGAATGTGTGTCTAAGGTAGTTGGGAAGAAATTCCTCATGGAGCTGCCTCTCTTTCGACTGAGTGTGAAGAATGAGAATACCCGGCTCACACTTGACATCTAGCTCACGCTTGACATCTTGGGTAAATTTTGCCTATCTTAAAATTCATATATTATTGGAAATGTTCACCATCTAGTGAGTTCCTGTTCCTCTGTTTGGTAAGTGAGGTACAATAATTACCAATCTGCCATGCATAAGGGGAAAAATAAGTCCCTCATAAAAATCTTGTTTGGGGCTTTGCTCTTCGTCTTGTTTTTGGGTATCTTAAAGGGGAGAAGTGAAACATGACAGACAGAGCTACTCTGGATCTCAGACCATCATCTGCATCCTCAGCTCACTGGTTGTCTTTTCCTTTTCCCCTTTCTTGCCTTCTGTTACTATTACTTGCCAGATCTGAGATCTTATCATCCCTTTCCTCTCTCAGTCAGACTCTGAGCAAGAACACAGTGCATGGATCAGTGCCTGAATATTTCCTTACATATCAGCAGCCTTGTTAGCTCCCATGCATGGAGAAGTTTGAGTTTCCCAGTGGTTTTTCATATCTGTCTTTCAGGCAGTTCTGTATCTCAAGCCTAATGGGCCCAGTCAGACTTGCAGCTAAGGACAAGCACACCAGGAGATGAGCAGTAAGCCTGTCGCCTTTGAGAGAAAGCCTTTGAGGCTTTATACTCCCAGGCTCTGGATGTTGGTGAGATACTCTAAAAATCCACTACAAGCAAGTCTGAGGGTACTGCCGTGTCCCTAAACCCACCTCCCCGGCGCAGAAGTTGGAGGGCAGCAGCGTGACTTTCGAATACAGGGAAGAAAACAACACAGCAATTGCTTTACAAGCAGAAACTCACAGGCATTAACTGAGAAATAAAAAAGTCAAAAGAATAGATTTTTGTCACATGCATCTAGCTTGCCTCCTAATTCCTGTCAGTCTTTTTTTTCTTCCACAAAGTGATACTTTCTGGCAGACTCCGCAGTCTGATGGTGTTGCAATGTCTTTTTTTCAAAGGACATCTCCCTTTGGAACGTTTTTCTGTGTGGTTTCTTTGTTCGGTGAGCAGAATATGCCTGCCAGCGAGACAGAATCTCATTTAGTTACAAAATACACTGATTCTCTTAATGAAGTTGTGGATCTGTTCTGCAAAGAAAGCACAGATGAGGGTCTCCTCAGCTTCTCTCTGTAGGGTGATTATGGTTCATTTTAAAAGTACAAAAATTCTCTGAGGCATGAACTCCTTCAGCTTTTTAGCAGGTTTTGTTGAATTATATGTAACAAAGGTTTCACAAATTGGCACTGCATTCTGTCCTGAGAGAAGGGCTTTAGTTTTTTGTGGATATTTTTTAACCTTCACTTATCAGCTTACTACTCTGCAGGAATTTGCTTGAGCAACAAGAATTGAGCTATTTCACTTGAGCATTCATTTTAAACTAAGATGGGGACACTCTCTTCTGTGTTCGATAATTATCTGTTGCTTGAAGCATACAAGAAAGAAGATGTTGTCAGATGGGGAGGCTTGAGCTTTCTAGTAATAGAAGCTGGGCAAATCTTAAAACTTGTTAGGTCACATAGTTTAACACTTGTTCTCTTTTTTTTATACCCTGTAAGTCTATTCTTTATGCAGTATGACTTTTCCTATAAAGATGAATCTGGCAGTCTTTCACAGAGGTATTTATGCTTAGTTCCTCACATTAATTCAGTTTCTATCCCTGATAGTTTCAGCTTAAGAATATTTAAACTACTTAACTGCTCCTGCTGCTCTTTCTAGCCACATTGGTGACTTCTTATCATTGTACTTGTACTCCACCAGGCATTTGCACAGCTGATGGTGCTCTCAAGTGGCAAACTTCCCATCTTGTAACATTCACATTATGTATTTATCCTGTCAGTTTGAAAATCTACCCCTCTTTTTTCCCTTTTAGTGTATGCTTTTTCTTATTAGAAGCATAGCTGCCATTGTTTTTATTCTGCTGCAGGAGTACTTATAGGATCCAGAGGAGACCAGCAGAGTGCTGAGCTAAGCACAGAGTTTACACAATATGTCAGTCTCTGCTCTCAAAAGCTTGTGAGCCAAATAAACAGGACTAAGAGCAGGAAGAAAGAGGAGAGGTGAAGCAACAGGCCAAGGCTGTGCAGTGGACTTTTGTGGCAGTGGTGGGATCAGAATGGAGGTTTCCTGAGTCCTAGGACAGCACCCTGTTGCACCAGGCTTAGGATGTTTTACAGACAGGATCCCTAGGTTCTCCGGATTCAATTATTTCTTTTGTTGCCTGCCCTCTGCTCCCCTTACATGTGACCAGCGGCAGCTGTGGTGCTGGCTTTTGCCAAAGTAGTAAATAGAGTCTTCTATCCCCACTGAAAGGAGAGTGAATGATGTAATTTGGCTCCTTTTCACTCCTGCTGGCTGCCAAGACATTATTTCTGTGTCAGTGCACATGGACATTTGGCATCAAACGAGACCCCTCTCTTTGTGTAAGTGGAGGCAGGATGTTAATTCTTTTTGATGTACCAGTAACATATCTGGAGCCATACATCAGCGTTTCTTTCAGGAGGCAACTGATTCTCAGTGTTCCCTAACAAAAAAGGAGTGTGTGCTCCTGTCACTACATGTGGAGCAGCTGAGGAGGTAACCACATACCTCTTTCTGTGCAGACCTACTAACCACAAGTCAATTTTGTTGTGTACTTTTAATTTCAATGGAATAGCAAGGCTGTTTGTTCTGTGGTAGTTCTGCTTCAGAGCACCTCTGCATTGACTCCTTAAACTTCTTTGTTCTACAACCTTTAAATATGAGCTGTATCCTGTTTAAAAGCTGGAAGAAGGATTCAAATTCTGTGTAACATTTAAAGTCTTATGGCACCCACAAGGACATATTTCTGCCTACTCTGCCTCAATCTTCTGACCATATGAAAATATTCTTACTCCAGTGGCTTTACACCAGATGATTAACTTTGGTTTATTGCCTGTGAAGACAGTTCTATGAATTTTTCTTCTGGATTTTTGTGAACAGGAATATTTTAGAGGAAAGGGAGGGCAAGGAAAGCAATCGCCTTCTAATGCCAGTCCAGATCTATGTGTTTGCCTGGCTTGTCCAAGACCTAGAATTATTGTGTTTCTTCCTTGGGACCTCCTGCACCTCACATTGCATGGGGTGATGGTATCAGAAAATCCTTTTTTTTTTTTTCCTTTTAGGAAAATAAATTAAAATCTTGGACAAAAAATGAATGTCAGTGGAGGTGCTATAACCAGCAGGCAGATGATTGCAAGTGCCTTTTGCACCTGTGTCTGCCTCTATAAGGAACGGAAGAGGCTGCTCTCATTCAGGTAGGACAGACCTACCAAAGTAACTGGGTCTGCAGTCTCAAGTTAATAAAAAATATGCACTATTCTGTCTCAGTTCACACAGGCTAAAGAGTGCTTGCATAGTGTCTACCATAACACTGAAATTCACAGAGTGAGAGTACAAGGCAGTTCATAGCCTTTCCCCGGGGCTGTTCTTCTAACCAGGACAGCATCAACAAGGCATAATTTTTGAACAGCACATTAATTATCAGCTTGACAACTCTCTTTCATTTTTACTGTATTTTCAAGTTGGCTTACCTAACTTACTAGAGGCAGGCTCACATGCATGTTCAAGAGAGTTTTGCTAATGAGTGGTTGAAGGTTTTAATTGCCTTTGTGAGTTGACACAGAGGCTCGCTCCTTCCTATGCTGTTTGACAGTCAAAGCAAAGGAGGCAGACCGGGCATGCCTGCATCTGTAGCATCCGAACTGTCTAGTAGTTATGTTTATTGCTCCACACTCAAGGATAAATCCAGTGAACATGAGCATCCATAAGTGGCTCTGGCACTGGAGAGCAAGGATAATGGAGAGGGTCCCAGTTCCAGCCTTTGATGTGGATAATACTGGTCAAAAAGTTCCGGGGCAGGTGTCCAGGGGCAACCCAGTCACCGAAGCACACTCTATGGGGCACAACTGCCCTGTATCCCATCCTGCCAGGGTATGGAATTGCTGCTTGTCCCACTGTGCTGTCCCCACCACACAGGTGCTGTGGGACTGCTCTACAGAGGTGCACCTCGGCAGCACAGAGGGCAACACAGCAGAGCCTCCACCTCTTGTTATGCTGCAGGAACAAGCCTATTCAGGCAGAAGGCTGGATTTGTCCCTTTATGAACAGAGAAAAACAAAGATCCCTACTTCTCTCCCCAGTGAACACCTGTCCCCCCGAAACACTTGGTTGCACCATCTACAACCATTTCTCACACTAGCCTTTCATTCTCTGAGGGGTTTCTCCTGCCTTGGCACCCTTCCACTTGGCAAATACTTCATTAAAGATATTTTCTGAAGAGAAGAGGTGTGTGGCTAAGGGACAAGCATGTGTGCATAGCTTTCCAGCAACAGGATCACTGCAGCTAGTCAGGGCCAGTCTGATACAAAAGGACTCAGACTCGGACCCCTGGATTCCATCCTGGAAAATGTGCTTGGTGCAGGGTGAGTGCAGAGTTTTTCCACTTAGAGGTGGAACTGCTCCCTCTGTGGAAAAGGAGCAGAGCCACAGAGGACCAGACTTTTGCTTCTTCTTTTGCTGGGGGAAGGAGATGGCATGCTGCTGATGTGAGGGATTGTCCCATCACATTGTGCTGCCACCCTGGGGTTTAATATCTTCTTTGGAAACAGTCTGGCCATTGGTGGGGGATATTGGTGGTGGAATCACTGATGCCTTCAGCCGCTGTCTACTTTGCGGGTGCCTAGACCTTAGCATGGGTGGCCAAGAAAAACAGCTGCAGAAAGTGTGTCCCCAGAGCTTTCTTACCACTTCCATCAGAATTGTTCTTGGCAAACATGGCACTGCCAGCTTGTCCAGTGTCCGTCTGTGGCTGCGTGTGCACAGAGCCCAGCATTTCAGCTTGTCACCTGCCACTCATTACTGACTGTCTGCTGCTTCAGCTTTGTGTCTCTGATGTACCCCTTTCTCACAGGGTTGTCTGTGGTAGTCACTCAGCCACGATTTGTGCTGACTTGTCCAAATAAGTTTTCATGCTGTCATAAATGTGTGGATACTCTGTTCATTTAATAATTCACTGAGGCAGAATCTTTTGCAATAGCATTCATAACAGCCATTTTCCTTAACTTCCTTTGCTGCACTGTGAGACCTGAGAATGATAGCGGTAGATCTAAATGCTGTCTTCCTTAGAAATGAAGGTGAAACTCAACCAATACTTGTGTTGTTAGATTCAGCAATGGCATTAATGACAAAAGCCAGAGGCTATGGAAAAGGTCCTTACAACCAACTCCAGAGTTCACTGAGGAGAAAACTGGATTTTGTATTTGGAGAAAATGCAAGTTTTGGAAGAGAAAAGATCAGCTGGTACAAACATCACACCTACAGAACTGTCCTCAGATTCTGAACTTCATTTGGCACTGCTTAAAATGAAAGATAAGCCAGAGACAGATCTGGAAACTCCTGAGCTATGGACCCAAGGAGGGAGGCTCACATCCACAATCCAGAACTGGACTCACATGTAACTTGCAGAGCAGAGCCTTTTCCTTTACAGGAAGGTTTAGATGCTCTTCTCTCTTAGCTACCCCTGGGGCTGAGACAGTGAGTAACAGGCGACATTTCTTTTCAGGAGTTAGCTATCTCTCCCCCCTAATGTTTGTGTGGGAGAGACAGGCGGGGACCTGTTCTCAGCCCTGCCTATTCCTGTGTTCAGCATGGAACACAAGATGCACAGTGTCTGCTCTGTCCTCTGTGCCAAAGACATGATGTCCTCAGTCGTTTCGTAATGGGGAAGACTTTCCTCTCTGGTCTGTGCGTGTTTGCATGTATGTGTGTGTGTGTGGCCAATATCTTAGCTCTAAAACCTTCCAGAGTTTATAGGAAGGATTTAAAACCCCTATCTTCAGGGCTCACCACTTGGGTGTGTCTTCATTAACAACCTGTAAACAGACCCCCACTGCCCCATGGATGATCTAGATGGAACTTTGCTTCCCACATCTATGCTGTAGTCAGAGATAGGCCTTAGTATATCAATACAGCACTGTAACAAATGGTACAATTATGCTTGCACAAGGCACTGTTTCAAAGACACTTATTTTATCAGCCAGTGCATTTCAATGGGATTTACTTGCTCGCTCCTGCTATTCATTTACTCCTATTCTTTTCATTGCAATAAAACTCTGAACAGAGGGGGAAAAAATCTGGATGACAGTTCAAAATCTTGTAGTAAATAATTCACAGTAATATAAGGAGAAATTTCTTTTTGTTGACTGGAGCTCATGCAGAGCATTGTATGCAGCTCAGCCCTGATAAACACGGCCAGCCCGAGATACACAGATTTAAAGTCTGTCTGTCTCCTTGTTTCATCCTTGGGCTGATGTTACATAGAGTATATTAAGACTTGTGCCAGGTATCAACACAGTGTGGGGTAATGTATGGTACAGCTGGCTGAGGAAAGCAGAGGGCAGTTATTCCTTTCATCTAGCCCCTTTCCTCCTTCACCGCCTTTGTCACTGAGAAAAAGAAAACAGAGAGGTGAAACGTGAAGCTTTCCCTTTGCCTACATCTGTTAAACAATTTGGTTTTTTTAAGGCAGAGAAAATGAGAGGGTAAAGAAGGTGAAGGCAGGAGTATGTCTTAATCTACAGAAGACCTAGGTCAGCAAATAAATGTGATCACTCTTTGAGTTAGTGCAATCTATGTCAGTCACGTTAACCTGTTGAACCAATGACCCGCGGCTTCCACCTTGAGTGTGGCTGGAAATATCACTTTTAACTACACCCTGGGCTGCAGATGCAGCTCAGCCTTCCTGATGCTGCAAACAGTGATTGAAAACTATCTGGGTTACGGATACTAAATCCAACCAAACAAATGGAAAACAGTAACCCCTGTCTCTGAAGCTGGTTGACAGAACATTAATTCAGATACCATTCAAAACATTAATCTTTGCTTAGTTTCCAAATCTGAGCTGAAGAAGACAGGTTAGAGTTACTGGACATAGTATCATAACATGTGCTTTTTAAAGTTGCTTTTAATCTTTTTGATCCATGACAGGGTAAAACATTGGGATCTGACAGAGCTGGCAACTCTGCAGTGGGTAATCTGGCTTGTAAATGCATTGTTCTGGATTTCCAAGTGGGTCAAGGAGAATAAGGTATTGGTAAAGAGGGGTCCAGGCTATTAATTTGATTAAGAGAATGGTCTGCTAAATAGAGTGGTTGCACACTAGTGAGAGGAGGAGGAGTGGGGAGGAATGTTTCTTCTTCTATGCCATACTTCTTAAGTGATATGGCACAAATTCTAATGCAGCACCACACACCCTCTATGTTTATTATTGTTTTGATAGCTAGCCTTGCAAAATAGGGCTCAAGAGTGTACACGATTTGAAAATAGTGACTCTGACATAACATGACCTTTAGGCAAGCTGACAGCCACTCCAGACTACATGCTATTTTATGAATAAAAGAATATTTTTTTGGCTGGGACAGTCTTTTGATGGAAGAGGTTTAAATGTAATAAAGCCAGAGTTATAGTCAAACAAAGTGACAGTCCTTGTTGTGGAACTCGCAGTAGGGGACTTGAGATGATTTGTGTGCATGATAATGCATTTGCTTTTAAATGCCATCACTAGATTGATAATTATAGAATTCTTCATATTGCGCCTGGCAGGGAGTCAAGGCTGAATCTTACCAGTCTGTAAGAGTGTGAGATAGAAAAGTATGCTGTGAAACTGAAGAGTTTAGTAAGAGTTTGTGCATGCAGCTGCTAAATGTATTTAGAATATTACAGGAGAGTGTTTAGTGTTTTCAGAGTCAGCATTAAGCCTGATGATGCTTTATTAGCACTCAGCATATTGGCAGGAAGGCTCTTAAGACCTCTTTGTTGCAAACAATCCGTAAGCGACCACCACCCAAAGCCTGTCTTTTCCCAGTTTGGTTAGGTACATGGTAATTGATTTAATTCCTTGTTTCCAGCTTTTACTGCTGCCATTTTTAGATGCAGAGGAATGCTTGAAAATTCTTTCATTTCACTTTCAAAACATAGACAAATATAGGGAGGAGGACAGGACATCTGGAGAAGTGTGAATATATTCAGTATCTGCAGCAAGCAGAGGACAGAAAACATGAGGGTCATGTTCTACCAGCAGCTTTCTCTATCAACTTATTCCAAATAAAATAATACGTGGAAATTTTAAGCACCCCATGACCTAGGGAGCGAAAAATGAAACAGAAAAAGGCATGAAGTCATAATTGTGTTTTATCTATCAGATACACTGAAAATCACAGTTGCAATTGCCCAGATACAATCAATGTTATCAGCACAGCTTCCTTTGCTGATTGCGAATACTCAGTGTGTTTGCTGCAGCGTGCCAAGTTCCCTGTGTAATCTGGTTGAAGCCTTGTGAATTCTGCTGGTGAAGAGTGGGATTTTTTAGGTGCCTTGGTGATTTAAACATGCCTGTGTGGACTCACTGTAGGATATCTGCTTTTAAGTAGGTGAAAAGTAAATTAATCAAAAGCGAAAGACCTTTTTGGGTGGACAAGCTGTCTGTGAACCCTTAGATAAATACGATGAATGGTTTCAGTAAGAAAAAAAGAGGGAGAATCTCTTAAGAATATGAATATACTTTATCTGCCTTTTTAAAACACAGTATTTTGATATGCTTTTATCACAAGATGGGTTTTTTTAGTTGTTTAAAAATTGCCCTGATTATTTAGAGGTTCTAAACTCTAATCACAACACAGCATTTTCTTTTGCATCAAATAAATCATTTTCACATTCATCCAAAATTTTCTTTCTCTTTTCCCACTCACAGTGTCTTAGTTTGGGAACTAAACCAAAAATGCATTATTCATCCATCCCTTTTCAAAATCCCATCTATGATCATCCAAAGACCCTTAAAAGGGTAGAGTATACTGAGGGTATACTGAGGAGAAGATTGCGCTCAGCAAGTGAAAGCCCAAATGCCTACATCTAAGTCATGGGCTGCAGGGACAACAAACGCCAGAAAGAGAAGATGGCAACTTTCCTGAGCCTTGTCTAGAGATGCTGAGAACCGGCTATGAAAATAAAATATGTACCCCTCAATTCTCAGCAGCAAAACCAACAGCCCAAGAGAAATCAAGGCAGAAGAACCAAAAACTCAGCAGAAAAAGAATTAGAAGAATGAGAAATGGATAGGACAAAAACCCCCGTTGTCACACAGAAAGCAGAAGGGGAAGAGGCACACTAAATGTGAGACAACAGCAAAACAGTCTGTTGACACTGCGTGCCAGTGCAGAAATCTTAAAACATGAATGACAGGTAGCTTGGCAGCCTTACCTGCAGCATTAGATGTCACATGTGAGCAAAGCTGGACAGCCATGATGGAAAATCTGCCTGACTAATAAAGATCAATCCCTTGAATGAATATTTTTTTGTGGGACAAGAGATCTTTTACTCTTCATGGACAGGGTTGCAGTCTTACTCAGAGCCACATTGCAGAAAATGTTTTAGGACGTTATGAAGACATAATACAGAATACATACAAGAACACTGTGGTTGTATTTGAAGCACATTCATTTCTTCACACTACCGTGATAATGGGCTGTTCGCTGATAAAGAAAAGGTGCTTACTGTGCGCTGTGTCCATTCCTAGTTATAAGTTAAAAAATCTTCTCTTAGGAAGATCCCTCTGTGTTGCGCAGTTGTGTGGGGGAATCTGAGCATTTTAATGACTCTACATCTTCTTATTTTAGTTAGAGAGGTCTGAATCAATATTTCTAAATTGAAATGAAGAACTTCAAAAATGACATGATTTTCAAGAGCTCTGAATTCTAGAGTTATGCAAATGACTTTTTTTCGATTCACTGGCAAGTGTAGTACTTACCATATCCAGCTGATGATATTTTTAGTAAATATATATTTTTTAATTTTTTTTTTCCTAGGTTGAAAATGAAAGCAGCAATTTTGAAGGTAAAACTTGAGAAAAGCTCCAAGTGTGTCTTTCTTTCCAAATGGGAAGCTGTTTATAATATGAAAATGAAAATGTTTCATCTCAAAATATTAAAATAGAATATTTGGACCTTGTTATGAAATGAAAGATTTTATTGAAACCGAGATGGATGAGTAAACATTTCCGTGCCACAGAATCTGCGTTTTTTCATTGATATAAAATTTCATTAAGAAGTATTAGGTTTGCCAAGCTCCCTTCAGCTTTCAGCAGACGTGACTGATAGATGTTTATTAAAGTGAGCTAATCATTTGTGAACACAAAACTGGAATTTGCAATATAACATCAGTTTACGATTTTGTAGTGATTATTTAAAATGAAAGATAAAAGGCCAGTGGTGCACTGTAGTTTCTCATATAATCAGCAAGAGCGAAGTCAATAGGTACACCAGATACAGAGTGAAGACACTACAAAGTTTTAGTTATTGTAAGTTTGCTTACTGTTATCATCACAATTACATCAGTACGTTATTGAACTAGTTCAGCCTACATGGCTCAGCTCTCCTCAGATAAACCAGCTGTTCATCTGACCAGACACTGAACTGTTCAGTTTCTCTTGATTCTCTTATTCTCGTTATCCACATTCCTATAATACTTCTTTGGCTTCACAGGCAGTTTTCTTTTCATAATCAGTTTCTTTCACAAAGCAAAATGTAAAAAAGCTGATACATTTTCCCTGGCACTTCTCCCACTTTCACCTTTTCTTTTCTTTCTTTTTTTGTTATTTTTTTATTTGATAGACTTCTTCTAAATTGCTAAATCAGGAGTACAGACTGCCAGCTGTTTCTGCTGGTAGGATATGTGGAGTTAAGCTGTTTACACCAAGGCCTTTAAGCAGTTATCACCATCAGACAAGATGGTCTGTGAGTGACCAAAGCTTGTTTCAAAGACTTTTGTGACTCATGGTTGGATTCTCTGCCATCTAATTTGTCATAAGATCTGACTGAAGATTTTCTCTACAGCTGAAGCTTTCATACCATCTGCTCCTTCTATACTGCTTCCTCTGTTTCTCTCAGTCTCTGATGTCTAACAAGGTGCCCTAATATATGCTCATGTTAAACTTATACTGCCATGGCAGCACTATGAGATCTCGACCCTTCACCAGCTCTCCTTTCTTCCTAGTTCTGGAAGGAATGTTTTTTTCCAAACTTTTACACCTCTGTCAGATTTGGTTGAAACAAGCCAAGATTTTCAAAAATTGTTTGGCATAGGACACATTCTGAGTGCCAGACCCACTTTCCTACAGACGCTCACATCCAAACGTACGCAGCAAGAAGCCAGGCTAACACATCTCAGAGGCACCACATTCCATAGAAGTCAACTACTGAACATCTGTGTGAACATCAACAAATTTTAGGTTTTTTGTGTCTAAGGAACTTCTTTATCATAACCTCATTGTGATGCAGCCAAGCGTTGAAATCAATGAAGGTCAATGACTGTGTGACGAACCCATCGATAAAGCACACCTGAAAGATCCTTCCCCAAAAATACGTGAAGAAATTAAGCAGCAAGGTAGAAGGATCAAGTTCTTCTCATGGACTGAAATGTAATTAAAAGACAGGAAATAAATATGAGTATAAATGCTTAGTTATCACAGTGTAGAAAATGCGGCAAGGGGTTACCACTGAGATCTGTGCTGAAACTTGTGCTCTCCAATGTATTAGTGAATCATCTGGAAAGCAGAGCAAAGAGGAAAAGTGAAACCTTTGCTGAGGAGTAATAAAAAGCTAAAATTGACTGTGAATATTTGCAGGAGGATGGTTTGACCCTGAGTGACTGGCAATAAAACAGCAGGTGAAACTATCTTTCAGTCAGCTGAAAACCTGATGCACACGTAGAAAAATAATCCCACCTATGCATAAAGAGTGACAAGGCCCACATCAGATGCTACCATTCAAAGGATTAGATGTTCCGATCAGTGTAGGTTGCTCTGTGAAAGTAGTTCACTGTTCAGGGGCAGTCACACAGAGTGCTAAAAGTTGTTAGCAAAGAAAGAGAAAAGAAGGAAAGAAAAACAAACAGAAAAAAGCCATGAAAGGAAAGCAACGCATGTCTCTAAGTCATCAAATACGGCAGTAATGCACCAAAATTTTACAGTTCTGGTCTCGTCTTCTTTAGAACCAGAAAACAACCCACAAAAGTACTAAGAAGAGCAACACAGATGACTGTTGTTATGGAATAGTTTCTGTACAATGAGAAACTAAATAGAAGAGTTATCTGCTATGAAGAAAAAGGATGAGATACGAGTGATTTCCGTAGGTGTTGCTGGAATTCACAGGTGATTAAATTCATAGATGATTGAATCATAGGTGATGCTGAATTCTTTCTTACACCACAAAAGGAGCGGCTTTCAAATGAAACTGTCAAGCTAAGGTTTTAAAAGAAACAACAGGCAGAGTTTTCCACACAGTGCATAATTAAATATCAGAGCTTGTTGCCACAGGGTGTTGTGGAAGCCAAGAGTATAAATACGTTAACAAAGAAATTAGACAAGCTCACAGATAAAAACTCCATCCATGGTTACTAAACATCAAGATGCCAGTCCACTTCAGGCCTAAAAAGTCCCTGTTTCACATTTTCCCGGTTCTGATATTTTGTCCTCAAGCTACTATTGCTGTTTGACACCAGACATAGGATACAGGGATACACAAACTTCTCGTCTGGCCTACTATAACCTCCTTACGGTCTTAATCGTGACACGGAAAGACAGGAGGTGAGATGATCAAGGTTACTCATGGGATGATCATCAGAAGTGGAATTAGAACACAGAACCTTTTTCTTTCCTTGAACCACTGACATGCCACTGGAGGAAACCTCTTCCTTGTCTCTATATTTTACTTGTCTGCAAGACCCACTTTCATTCTTTATAGATTGCAGATTGTGGTGAAGTACCTCCAGGAGAGTCTGAGAGTATTTGAAAGGGAGCCTGGCCTTTGGGAAATGTATATGAATTTAAACAGATCAAACAATTTACCACAACCTTGCGCATCACTTCTGACTTTTGGTTGAAATCTCAGGCAATCATCTGGTGCAACAGAGAAGGAACTGCTAGTAGTGCTCCCAGGCCACTGGAAAATATAAATTCCTCCTAATCTCCTAGGGCATTAATTAAAAAATATGCAGTTGTGAAATATTTTTGGAACTCTAGGAACAATTTTCTCTATACCAGCTTGCCTAAGAATTGCAATAAAGTTGAATGTTTCAGGAGTTTCAAAGACAGAGATAACTGACATTTTTCCAGAAAATGATCATAGCATTAGTGCTGCGAGGGGCTTCAAAAGAGAAGGCATCTGCAAAAGCTGTAGCAAAGAAACTTACTGAAAGTAAGCTGCTTCCTAATAAAGAAAATAAAAGGCACTGGAGGCTCAGACCAAAGCTGCAAATCAGTGAATCTGTGATTGAAGTGCAGATTTTAGTCAATGGGAGTGGACCTGTGTAGATGAAGAATGAATGTGGCCTCTGGACTCCACTGTGGGCACTTTTAAATTTAATTATAGCCTAAATAACTTTCTTCATCAGGAAATAAAAAAGGTTTTTAGAATGTCAAGCCTGCTTGCTGGTGCTCTCAGTAGTGCCAGAGGATATTGTGACAATAGAGAAGAGAGTTACTGTATGTTAATTATTTTATATTAAATTACAACCAAATTGGTGCACACAGTGTAAATCAGGAAAAAATTTTAAAGCAAAAAAATAAAAAATTATAGTCAAACAAAAGATATGCAGAGAGGGATTATTCCATGAAATGGCCAAAGAACAGCTTAATGCAACACACTACTGAACTTCATCTGTTTTTCATTTTCTAGAGCGCTGTAATTGCCCTCCTCCGAAGGAGGAAAACGGTTGGAGACAAAACAACAGTTTCAGCACAATGGAGGAACTGAAAGGCAGAGGGGAAGGAAGCGGCAGGCAGGCTTTGTGGGAAAGACACTGGAGACTCCACGGCCACGGATATCCTCTATGTCACTTAGGCATGACTGGAGATTGATTTTTCAATGCAATAGTAAGCAGCATAAATGGGTACTGAGTAATTTGAGAAATCAGGCAGTGGAAATACCCTTGTGCCTTAACCCTTACATGAAGTGTGTCATTTATGCTTTTCACTGTCAGAAATGTTGGCTGTGATGTGTTCAAGATGCTCAGGCAAAAGAGTCTGAGACAAAGGAGTCACAGGACCACCCTGGCTTTGTGGAACTGAATTTGACCATTCCCCATGGTATGTGGCTGCAGGAGTACAGACCATACTTTAAAGCATCTATATGTATAAGTGGGAGGAATCTAAGCATTTCTTACCTTTTTAGGGTGAATTTTGTGATGTCACCAGTGTTCTTTTTAAGGACAAGTTTCTGTGGAGGTTGAATATGCAGAGCAAGATCTAGACAGCTGCCTCTAAGTTATACATAGATCCAGTCATATGGAGGGTTCAGGATGAATCCCGCAAATACAGCTTTTTTAAGACCAGGCTGTCATTTTGTATGGGTTTTCTTTAGTGTCACAACAAACATCAGGAAAAAAGATAGCAGAGACAGAAGAGCAGGAGTATCTCATGCATAGCTGGCACGAATGCTGTGATATTGCGTTCTGCAAGGGTCCTGTCTATGCAAGACATCATCTTGCATCCATCTGCATTATTAAAAGACAGACAGGCCTGCACCTTCAGCTATGTAACACGAACATGGTGAGTGAGTGTAGCCAGCAAAGGGGGCATATTCCAGGAGCTCAAAGCTGATTTAGCACTTTCTCCAGCTCCTTATTTCCTGCTGACTGCTTTTGTAGCAGGAATGAATGAAGGGTTCATGGCTGGGGCATTCCTGTCCTCTGGAGACCTCACTCTCTGTCAGCAGCTGGCACAGGTTACTCTAACTTCTGCTACGGGACTGGACTGGGCAGGGAGAGCGGAGGTCAGGCCTTTGCCTTTCGGGGCTTGACTCTGTGCTGCTGCTCAGCCACAGCCCAGAATCTGGGTCATGGTCTCTTGCTCAGGATGCAGAACAGGACTGTGCTTATTGAAGAGAGGTTAATCTCTGTGTATGATTTCGTCTGCAAATCGTGTCAAAAGTTCGTGTCTAATAATAGCCTGGTTTCACCAGCTGTTTCCAGGAATTAATCAGCCCCTAAAGTGTCTGGTTGTGACTTGATTTCTTTAAGTATAAATGAAATGACATGCAAGGGTAGTTGGTTTAGTGGATAACCATGCAGCAATGGCCTATATCTACACCACACAGACCAGACATGGAAAAACATTCATCAAATAATCTCAACCCTTGAAAGGTTGTCTGCTGAAAAACATTACCTAGAGTTTTCCTCAGTCTATGATTTAATTTGCATTTATTGTGATATATTTTTTTATCTACATTAATACCCATGACCCACCTTGACGACCAGTGTCTTTGACAATGGATTACAAGCATTGTTAATCCTAAAAAAAAGGCAGGGAATGAGATCATCTAAGAAAAAAATAAATTAATTTAGGTTTCTTACTGTCCTAAAAGTTGCCCCTCAGCAGCATTTCCATTCTCCAAATTTTCCCAGCAGTAACTGATTTTGCAGTACACCTCTGAGCGCAGCAATTCTGTGCTATTTATTGTAAACGCCAGAGTCGATACATCACCCACCTTAGCAAATTCCCTCCTTTTAGACCAGCCTCAGGAGTTTCCACTGAGCTTGTCTCCGGCAGCATGCACTTGAGGAGCAATTTCTGCTCCCACTGGGGAAAACATGCCATGACCCACTGGTCTGCAGCTGTTTCGCCTCAGAAGCCCTCAGACTCACGCTCCGCTGCCCAGCGAGGCCAACAGCACAGGCAGCCAGAGCCTTGAAGAAGTGGCGTGACCTTCATGGCAGCCCTGACTGCCCTACCTCAGCCCCCCTGGTGCTCCCCCGCTCGCCCACGGCTTAGGACCCCATGTCAGCCCCCTGGGGCTCTCAACCCCTGCTGCAGCGATGGTGCAGCAGGGCCAGACCCCAGCTCCCCACAGCCCTGCCCTGCCTGGCCGTGGGCCCACTAAGCCATGTCCACCTGCGGGCCCACGGCCCAGCCTCTGTGTGTCCCCAACCCCAGGGAGGTGCCTGATGGCCAGGTCTGGGTCTGCCCCCGTGCCCCCCATCTGCCCTGCTCCTGGCTAGGGGTAGGACAGACCCCGAGGAGCTGCCAGCCTGGCTGCACCTTGGTGATGTCTGGAAATGGCAGAACTGTAAGGAAGTGGCAGAGGCAAGGGGGAACCCAGCCCACAGAGCTCTAATGACTCAGCAGCTGTGCCAGCCCCTGCAATAAGAAGATTTAGGCTTTACCACATGCCAAGAACCCCAGGAGAGGCACTCCGACCTCCACATGTGTCTGTAATTCCCTTCCTGCCATCATTATTTTTCCCATTAGTCCTTGGCAGGCGATCATGGCGGGGGCCTGGCCTGCCCCTCCGCCGGGCGGGGCCGCCTGTCCTGGTGCCTGCCAAGCCCTACCGCCCCACCATGGTGCCTTGCTGCTGAGCGGGGAAGGGGCTCGGTGACACTGAGAGATGCTGTGGTCCAGCGGGATGGATGGCGGGTCCACTCCCTCCAAGCCCGACCTCAGATAAATCTTCATCGGCGATGAACAGCCAGGCTCCTCCTTTGCCAGGGTGTAATACATTACATTCTTAACAGAGGAAAAAAAAAGTTAATTACTTTCCAGATGCATTAGGGGAGTAGCTATGAGTGCTTTCCTGTTCATCTTTTATTTATTATATATTACCTAACTGTTTAAAAATTTATTGTTGTGATGCCTATAATTGCCTGGGTTACAACAGACCACGCTTACTGTATGTTTTATTTTCAAAGCCTGTACTGTATGCCTTGCAAGACAGGAAACTAGGAGCCTGAATGTCATTTTGTGAGCAAGAAAAATGCTTCCCCTCTGCCCAGCAAACATTTAGGGCCACTTGTTCCTTGAGAACTTCGTTTTTGTATTGCTGTGTTATGAATTTCTGGCCAGAGCACTTAAGGGCACTGACTTGCAAAGCCAGAGGAATCAATATTTTCCTGTTAAGAGGCCAAATTGTCACCTAGACCACCCTACTAAGTATCTGCATGTAGTGGTCCAGCTGGCTACTCACTCCACAGACATACTGGCATTTTTCTTTACCGTTGATAAAAAGGTACCTTCTGTTCTATTCTATTATTACAAATACTTCTTAAATTATCTGGAGTCATATTGTCTTTTCCTTATGTCCACCGGTACTCTCTATTCCACAAAGTAATTTATGTCACAGTGCAAAGAAGAGAAGAATCTTTACCTATATTTTGTGTAGATCCTTTTAAAAAACAAACCACAAAAAAATAGTGGCTGACTAACATAAATCTCATTTGTACTGTTTGTGTCTTTCTTTCAAATCTCAATTTCAGCCCATTTATAACAGATAGAAATTTTTTTACTTTATTAATTTTCCCCCTTCTTCATTTCATGCCTTTTAGTAGCACAGTTCTTCCCTAAAGACTCACAATATCCCAAAATAGAAAAAAATGATTCCCTAAAATAAAATCTGCTTTTTCACCATCTTGTCATCCAGCCTACGAGACAGTGTTTTCACTGACTTCTCTAAGCTGTGGATAAGGCCCCATATGTCTTAATTATAGAGCTTAGCATAAGCTCTTTGCACAGAATGCAGCTTTGTCACTGCATTGTGCTGTACTGTGCACCATTATTTGTAGGAGGCTGGTGTCTGGAAAACAGTTTTGACAAGGGCATCACTGGTCATGTAGCAACGGACAATCCTGGCCCAAAGAGCTTGCAAACTATGCAGGGAAGATGGAAAAAATGTGGTGGGGGGAGGAGACCCCTGGAGAAGGAAAGGACCTTGCTCAGTGCTGTATCAGAGGTTTGGAATTAAGGTACTATGCTCCATAAAACCAGCTCACAAGAAGCTGAGATTATGAGATCATTCCATTTTGAAAGTAAGCTCAGTCTTTTTTGAAATGCTGTGACCATGTAGACTCCTTTCCCAGTGTCTTCTCTGAATGCTTTTTTTTTTGCAAACCATCTCCTGCCAAGTTTGCCACAGGTTGCTCAGTCTTGTATCTAATCTTTTCTATTGGTGTTGCATCTTTTTGCAGTTATTTCCTGGCAGGACCAAAGATTGCCATTGCATTGTATTTCATCTTCAAGATGGTGTTGTGTTGGCCCTCTGTGTAGCTCATGTACAACATTTCTTTCCAACTCAGTGCTGACAACAGCCAAGAGTATTTTTGAACCCGGAAGTCCCAGCTGCTTCAGGTCAGCCTGCCAACATTCCCCAAATACCTTTGGTTATTTCAGTGCCAGTATGCACTTGCTGGGCATTAAGAGGAATTTGAATTCTTCCTGCCACTCCAGATAAGGCTTTATTACCCTAATGTGTCATAGTGACTGTGGAGCAACCATCCTTTTTAAAAGCTAACTTTTTATGAGTGCAGGTTGCTGGTTCGTCACTGAACTTCCAACCTCCTGAACTATTTTCTCCCTTACTCTCTTTTTTTACCTCAGTATTCATGACTTTGCTAGGATTTAATGTTGTCAGAGTCACTAGACACATCTATTCCCCCACAACTTCAAAAGGCAGTAACTACAGCAGGAATCAACCACTGCTGACTTCTCTTGATCCTTTCCCCAGGAGTCCCTGGCATGCAGAAGCATTTCTCAGGGATAAGTCTTCTTTTCTCAGCAATCTATCCAGAAAGCCTGAACCAGATGTTTCACAATAATAATGTTGATGCTTTCACTAAGCAAGACTTTAATATCTCACATAACCTGAGGCTGCCTTAGGCATCATCTTATATCGTAGTCCCTCATGGCCTTCTGTTAGGGGGCAGTTACAAAATCTAAACAGGCTCTATTCAGTTTCAGTCTCTGTGGGTATGAACTGACGAAGTCCCCTAGCCTGACTTGACTGCTAATACATACAAAAGAAGCAAGACTGCTGAACCAAAAGAGGACCAACATCCATTCCTCCATCTCTCTGCCCATTTCTCCCTTCCAGGGCATGCCAGGCGAGGTCTCTAAACCGGTCTTCCCAAATACCCTCCAAAGCATCCTACCTCTAAGTGAGGTGGCAGATTTTCTCTCCCTCCCTGACTCTTTTGCCAAAAAGCATTTACATTTTTCAGGCAGAATGCCTCTGTCTTAGGAGGCTTCATACAATTCATGCATAGTTTTTTTCAGAGAAGCCAGATGCTCTTCCTGGGTCTTTGAAGGCATTCATTATACGAGTGTGTCAGGCATCATCAAACACCTTTAAAAGATGATATGGTATTCCAGTTACCCTGACACCTATATCCCATTCATTTCCAGTTCCTCAATGCCTTGTGTCCACCCCCCATGAGACAGTAAGGGCTCTCTGCCCTCAACATAATGTGTCTAGCTTTCCTCTGCATGCAGATTTTGTTCTCCTTTCTCAGTCTTCTGGGTTTGTGGGAATATTTTTGTTTACCAGGAAATCCAACATCTGCGGCAGTCCAAGACCTGCTGTGTCACCTGTTCACTCTGTTCTGAGGTACCGCTTTGTTCATCTATTACTCACCTGCTCTCCTGGCTGTGGGTCTTAAGACAGCACGTTGCAAACACCACATGCTGGGTAACAGTTTGAAATCACTCTCGGTTTATAGAACTAAAATGGCTATTTTGTAAGTAAGCTATTTACAAAGATGCTGCAACTGCAGACTGCCCAGTGAAAGCCTCTTCTACACCTCTCCTGTCTTCCACCTTTCAGCTACACGACTTGCAAAGACAGAAGTCCTCAGTATTTGCACACAGCTCTGAGACATCATGCTCTCCAGCAGATCTCAGCTCAAGAGCAAAGCTCATCTACTGAGACTATTTTTTCCTTTATTATTCCTTTTCTCCTCCTAATTCCAAAATGATAGCTATTAAAAAAATGTTTACAAGGGTTTATTGCTTGTGGTGTTTCTTTCCTGGAATGCAAAGCAGTTAAAAAAGTAGTTTAGGATGCCTTCTGGAAATATCATATATGTTTTCCAGGAAGTGTTACGATAGCTTGTGGTGCCATAGTGCTTGGTTTCCATTAACTAATGCTAATGGCTTGATGCTGTGATAACTCATGCTAAGAGAAAATGCAGTATTTAACTAATGCTACAATAACATCTCACTGTAGTGTTATAAAGAACTCCTTACTGAACTAGATGCCAGCACAGTTTATGCACATGTAGTCGGTTCTGGATAAGTGCACCCTGTCTCAGCTACCTCTTCCCTCAGGAAATCTGGTTCATCTCCTGTGGGAACTGACCCTGGCAGCGCTGTGTCTACTTGGTCACGTAATTCTCTTGTTGTATGAAGGTCAGTAATGACAGCACCACATCATTCTCTAGCAAAATAGTGACTTTGGAAATCATGAGCTGATATAGCTTCCTGGAACACTGTAGGATCTCTCAGAGGTATTTTATTAGCTTGAACCAATGTGATGAAGGTAGTATAAAAATTTCCCTGCCACTTCCACAAATCCAGGGGAGATATATGGCATCCATACTAAAAGGGGCTTTCATAAACTCAGTCTCAGTCACAGCACTGAAAATTGTGCTCAGCCATATCTTTATCAGAGAGTTTTGTTGGCTGTGTAACACCATCACTGTAGTTACATCTGTGGAAACACTTATAGCTCTGACAAGCTCCCTTTGGCTAAAGGAAGAAACAGAAATCCTCTGCAGCAGCTATCGTTTCTTTTCCTAAGTGTGATTTTCTGATTTTGTGGATCACACTACTCATCTTTACAATTCACACTTCTGAAGAAGCTAGTCAGTAATTATTGAGAGCCAATATACATTCTTCTTCTGTTTAGAATAGAAAATAGCTGTGTCAACTATTCACTGCTACAGAGTACGTAATTCAGTTATTTGTTACTTTTGCATATGCAGAAACAGTAGTCTGGCAGACTAAGAGTTAAATTTCTCGGAGTATAAGGAATATTTTAAAAGGAAAAGATTTTCTTTAATTACTTTCCTTTGGGTTTGGGTAAAATAATTCTGAACAACTTGAGAACTGTTACCCGTAGAAACAAAATACTTAAAAATAAGTATGACACCTACCATTTGCCTCCTGTAAGAGTACTCCTCTGCTTTCCTACACACACACACATGCAAACACACAATTTTATTTAGTAAACTTGTGTCTCCAACACTAACTTAAAAAGCAAAGAGCTACGTGTAACCACCATTCCATTACATGAAGCCATAATCAATTATGTAGCATTTCCTGGTCTTTTCAGCTACGTCCTCTGGCCTTAAGCTGCAGGTTTATAACTGAAGGTGTTTTCCAATTGAAAAGATGGTGGCTGCAACTTGTACTGGGTATGTTGAAAATGCTTGGATTAGTTATCGTCTGTGGGGCTTTTTTCCACCTTTTGTACCATTCAAAATATGCCTTAAAATGTGTAAGTATTCATGCAGGAGCAGCTGCCATTTCCATACAAATGATGCACCTCTGACACTGAGGGGATTTCAAAAAACCTTATGTCTTTCTGAATCCAGCTGAGATTCCAGTCTGGAGGAGGAGGAAATGGGGCCAGGTGTGTATATCACTCCACACTGAGGAAAAGCAACACTGGCTGATAGATTTACTTTAGTGTGAGGACACTTATTCCTGAGGGTATTTGGGCTAAAGATGATGAAGAGAGAGACTGGATAAGATTTCAGTCGAACTTCCGTGTCAGCTTGTGAATCAGGGAGGGCTTTCCAGATGGTGAAAAAGCAAAGCTAGGAGCTGTTTTTCTAAGCAGTTCCTCTAGAGGCAAGAGCTGCAGTCACTTGTTGCATTTAGAAAGCTTGAAGCAGTGGAAAGATAAGCCTGGGATGTGCTGGCAGGTTTCTGCTGGGCTTTGGGATGAATGTAATGGACCTGCCTAACCCTGTGTGCCTGGGAGCAACAGAAGAAACAGTGCCAGGCTGAAAGGAGGAAATAAGTGGATTAAACAATTAGCTGTAATTCATGAATTAACACAGTGTACTGTGTCTGCCCCGAGATCTGAATACAATGGCTTTCAGTTAAATACATTTTTCTGCTGAGCTGGCTTTGGGATAGCTCATTGTAATGACTTCCTAAAACACTGAACTTGAATAAATAGAAAAGCTCTTAGGGACTTGCTCCAACAGAGCTTTATTTCTTCTGCTTTAACACTCACCATGTTCTTTCCATCCAGTAATAATTGCTACAGCAACCAGTGGAGAGCAATCCCTACCATATAACAAGGCGCAACATTCGCAACGCTAACCATGTCTTGTGGCTACAGTGGGAAATAAAGGCATGCACCACATCAGTGTTTAGTTGTCTTACATCTTTCTTATTTCAAAACTGAACCAATCTTGGATGAGAACAAAGGAGTTACCTGGATAACTCACTCCTGAAAGGTTTTGAGGCCTTCATATTCGCAGGGGCAGTGCTGGCAAGCAATGAAAGAACTGGGAGTACATAATAAAAAATTAAATGCAATGAAGGAATGTGGAAGTGAGTTAGTTGTTGCGATGCAAAGGTATTCAGACCAGATTTTATGCAAAATGTTTGCAGCAAAAGCAACCATTCTGTAAAACTAGATTGCTCCCAGGAAAATTTGCAAAGGAATATGAAAACGGAATGCACCCACAAGCATAAAGGGCAGCACGCTGAGGTTAGTGAAGAAATAAGATTCTTTCTTGGATCCCCTAATACATTTTCAAGCCTAGGTATTACAGCTGACCAGCTAAGAACATGTAATCCACTTTAATTGAACATTTTATTGCGTGTTTCTTGGAGCTATGGAACAGTAATGTCTTCACAGGAAAGTTAATAGCTGTGTCTGTACTCTCAGGGGCAGCCCTCAGGCCAGCTCAGCACCAGGCTTGTCTTCCTTGCCTACTGGAAACCTATTAATCTCATTAGATATCAAAAGCAAAGTGCGACATTATAGGTTTAAACTGTTCCTGGAAAATGCAGGTTGAGTAACAAAAAGAGAGCTGTAAAGGCAAGGAGATTCAGGCAGCTAAACACAGCACTGCTGGATGATTAAACAGGGTCTTCATGGGAGATATTTAAAGTTTTGTCCCACTAATATATGTGATTTTTAGCAAGGAGCTACTGGGGAGGTGGAGTTGGTTAGTGTTGAATGCATTCTTTGGCACGGATTTAAAATTCGCTTGGTTTACCTAATCTGGGTAAGGAGAAGGTGTCCAATTTGCAAATCGGCTCTGGATTCTGCAGATCCAGATCTCCCCTGCTTTCACTGGTAAAACAGAAAAGCTGCCCAATGAAAACATTCACAAAAACTTCCCAAAATAACTATCGTTTTCCTGGGAAAGACTTCTTTAAGTCTGCTACCTGCATAAAACATAGCAGCTGATCTTCTCCAGAAGAGCACTGTAGCCTGTTGAAATATTATGCTCTTCATCTCAGTGAATTTAACATGGAAATAATCATCACAAAAAAAAAAAGTTTTTTTAATTTTTTGAGTGATTTGAGTGCAGTATAACTGAGTGGTAGAAAATAAATGGGCCTGGCTGGGTATTTGTTTTGCCTTGAACCTGTTCCACTCACATTCTCTGAAAAGTTTTAAATTTTTATTTTTTTGAAGTT
>Ga0181612_127543_pt1 | contig 29543 bp, 14 predicted proteins | sample HoacroProtozoa21_FD_119630 | JGI IMG/M metagenome (GOLD analysis project Ga0181612, IMG submission 119630) | Hoatzin crop microbial communities from Cojedes, Venezuel. Combined Assembly of Gp0051906, Gp0051904, Gp0051908 | reverse complement strand
TTTTTGTGGGTGGTTTTTTTTTTTTTTTGTAACATAATTCATAGCAGTATTCCACTAATGAAAATTTTAAGCGGTTTTTCAGGCAAGAGTAGAATATTGCAGCTGTTTTTTCAGTCTTGGAGACTTCCAAGAGGGGGATAATTTAATCAGTAAAATAGGAGAAGTTAGAATCTTTTCAGGGATTTTTTAAGCTTAGACGAAATAAAGTGGTTTGAATACTGCAAGGATTGTGCTACATGCTTGCATATGTGATACTGATGCTACTTATTCTCTATTTATTCTCTGAAATAAGATTAAATACCTCACCCATTGGAAAAGGGGGGGAGGGGGGAAGGGGAAATCCTGTGTAGCAGATGGGAAAATGGGGCTCAACAACTTAGCGACTCCATCTAGCATAATTCATGGGGTCTGTTCTAGAGCTAGGAGCTGATCTCTGATTTCCAGTGACCTACTCCAGTGTCTCAACCACAAAAGTTACTGCTCTCTCATTCTTATCAGTAACAGTTACCATACGTTCCCTTTGATGCAAGGACCCCCCCTGTGGTATGCTTAATGCTCCACTTAACTCTTTTTGGAGGAAGTGCGCTGCTTTATTTGTTTGAGTAAAGCAATTCAATTGTGTAAAAAGTAACATGTGTCTTCTAAATACATTATTATTGTCTAGGTCTATTTTCTGACATAATTTCTAAGGTACCATTTCATTAAATTAATTATATTAATTGAATTCCAATTTAACATTTAATTTCAATCAGTAATTTATCAGAACAGGTAATGTTTAAGTAGATACAGAAGATGGGAAGAAATGGTATTTTGTTGTGGTTTTAAATGTCCAACAAAACATAGCTTTGAAATATTAAATCATCTTTGTCCTGCAGGCTCCAAAGGTGGTGGTTTCAGGATGTAAACAGACCGTGATGAATATTGTTTGTGTTATTGCTTACATAACATGATTCCCAGAAGTAGTTACTGTTAGAACTTAGACTTACATGTTAAATTTTTTTTTTCACTTAACAGGGAGTCTTTCTCCTCCTGTCTGCCAGCAACTGAAGTTTATTGTGTAGTCACCTGTTAAACCCTGAATTTTAGGAATTAGTGAAGTTGCTCCATAGCTTAGTCTCTCTTCTTAGTAGAATATATTAAAATAGCTAAGTGACAAAGTGAGTGTAAATGAGTAATGCTTTAGTTGACTTCAACATCAATTTCCAACCTTTGTCATTTATCATGCAAAGAGATTCTAAGAAACCCATGTCTGCTTTGTAGGGAATTGCAGCACGCAGCCTTGCTGTGCCCACTGGGTAAGAACCTGGCCCATACTTCCGTGTGGGTGCCCCGGTCTTCTTTGGGAGGAGCCCAGGCAGGGCCAGGACGTTTCAGTGGGCTTGGGACTGCAGGAGGGAGCAGAGGTGAAGCATACCTGCCTTCTCCTGCAAATACAGTCCTGGCGATAAGATTGTATACTGTCAGGTGCCAGAGTCACTGTTAGGATAATGTGTACGAGCAGCGAAAGAATTTCTTTTATTTTTGTATGTGCAGCCATGGCTGGATATGTTGAAGTAAGTGATTTCTGCAGGTATATTTCTTTTTCCTCTTTGGAGCAGATGAACAGACAATAGGCGGTATGGGTTTTGGTTGGGGTTTTTTGGGTTTGTCTCTTCCCTCCCCTGCTCCCCTCCCAGGGCTGCTGAATTGATATGTGAAGTGTAATAATTTACCACTGATGCAGGTAGGGAACTAAATGAAAATTTCACTTCCTTGTATTTTTTTTTTTTTTCTGAACAAATGAACATAACATGATTTGGAGCTTGTTCTAGCTACAGAAAATGGTTGGCCAGGATAAATATTTTATGATACTGTATGTCCAGCATTGTGGATAATGCCATGGCACTTGTCTGCCTGTCAGGCGGAGTTAATTCAGAGAATTAAACATGCTGAGGGCGGCGATTTTTTTTTTTTTTTTTTTTAATTTTTTTTTTTTCAGTTTCCTTTTCTGCCCTCACCTGGCACGGGGCTGGACAAATGCCAGTGCCAAGGAAAGCATCACAGTGGAGGACAGGAGACTGCTCCTCTGTACTGTTAAACTATATTCTTGAGTCATATTGGATAAGAAGAAGGTGTTAGTGTAAAGTAGATAGGGTTTACAAAATCACATAGTTAAAGTTGCCCAAGTGTCCTAACTTAAGGAAGTTGGCTTTGTGCCTAGATGATCTGCATGTTAATAGCTTGTATCGGAGGTTGATTGTCTGCAGAGAGGCAAGTTTCAATGTTCCGCTGTTTCTTTCAGTGCTCAGCAAAGGAAGAAATCAGTCACCTTAGTCAATAAAATTTAGAATAAATTATGTGGAATTAGTGGAACTTGAAGTAACAAAGTTTTATATAAAAAATACTTCCAGTAATTTTATGTTTCATAAAAATAGACTCATATCTTTATGTTTTTGTTTTTTTAAAAAAGTTTAAGGAGCTTTTAATACTCACATGTACTATTTTGAACACAGTATATGCAAAATGTATTGAATATATGCTAGGAGAGAGCAGCTAAAGAAGTCTAAGATGATAGCTCACTTCTGCTACTTACATATAATAAGTTTTAATCAGGTCAGGATTTCGGTAAGTGCTTTGGATCTATGTGGCTTTGCAGCTCAGGAGTTAGGGCCTTAGTCATTAATTCAGATCTTATTAAAGCCTTATATTTTAGTTAAGCACTGGAATAGACTGTGAAAACTCCATTAGTGAAGATTTAAGAAGGGGTTAGACATAAATGTCTTGTGAGCGACATTGTAGGAATAGCTGATCATGCCTTGGTGCACTGAGATAGATTGGGTGACCTCTCAAGGTCCTGTCAGTCTATTAGCAACTATTTTTCTGCCGAGCTGCGAATTTTTTCTCAGCATAGCTCAATGCTGCTTAGAACAGCAAGTTTGAGTGCCTACAGTTCAAAAGAGTTTTGCTGAATGTAGTTCCACGCAGCGCCATGTGTTGCTACCAGCAGATTTGTTATGAATGTTTCAGTGGGAATACTGTATTCTGTGCTGCTTTGAAACAAGCCAGAAGCGTTGTTACAGCTTTACTCAATTCAAGGATGGCACGGTTCTTGAGCTTTATCTGTCAGTTGAGAGTGCCTTGAAAACACCAGAGTGTAAATGCTCAGGTCTATGTAGGGCCAGTGTTTTAAAGACTAAATAATACCGAAAGTTCGTGTGTATACTTGGGTTTTTTTTGTATCCTAAACTTTGAGAAGGTTAAAGGGGGGGGAGGCGGGCGGGAAGTTTTCAGTTAAATCCTATAACTGTATTTAAAAGTTGTTGGGTAAGTCTGGAAGTTCCGATTGATGAAAACTAGGAATTACCTGGGATTAACTTCAGACTTATGCAGGTAATTTATTTAAATTATAATTCCAAAGCATAGTTAAATCATCACCTATGTTACTCATTGGCATGTAACTTCTAGATAATGATTTTTAAATGGTGTGATTCAGATGTCTTGTCTGCTTATTTGTGTACTTAAAACATCGTCCTGCACTGATGCAGAGTGCATAATTCTTGATTTGTCCAATTGGTAAGTCTAAGAATATAACAGGTTTTTTATTATATCTTAATTGGGGGATACGATTCTGCTGTAAGGCAGGAATTACATGGAAAAGTCCGTAGTTATATAATATACTGAACTCTTAATGGTTTAAAGACTGGTTACTAACCTGTATGCTCAAGCCCAACATTAATAATTAGGAAATGTTGAGGTTAACGGCGGAAGAATTATACCAAAAGCTACAAATGGTATCAATTTTGTAAGGGATTTTAAAATAACTGACAAATGTAGTCGGGTAAAAAAGTTAAAATATTTGGCAGAGAGGCAACTTAAACATCCCAAAATAGTCTAACAGTAGTTTAAACACAAAGAGAAGTTTCTGGGGGAGGAAGAAGATATAGTGTGATGTCTAATATCAAAGAAGCTTTGGGGACAAACTTATGTCCTTCAGAAAAAAATTCTGTTAAAACATAAAGTTCAGCAAGGTAAGTCCAAATTAGCAGAACTTTGATTTGCAAACCAAATTGAGAATGGAAATACTAAACTAAATCTAAAACTTTGAGTGTATACTAGCTGTGATATTATTAATGAAACTAACGGGCAAAATAGGAAAAAATGAGCACTACAGGAAATGTAAAGATTTGTCCACTTAATATTTCAATTAATATGGTTTAGATACCTGTAAAAAAAAACTGTGATGTGAATGATGGGTACCTAGTATTATTATTAAAATAAGATATTCTACACTAAATTTTTAAGTTCAAGTTGCTGTTGTGGATGCTAGATGGTGTATTTGATGTACAAGATTACCCTTGTGGGTCCAGTGCTAATGAGAAGGATACATGGAATAGTGTTAGATTTATTGTGCAGGTGCCAAAGATAGTGCAATTTTGCCAGACTTCTGAGATGAATTGGATCTCTTGCAATAAGTGTTGGAACCATAAAAAAAAAAAAATCAAAAAAAACACAACAACATTACAAGTGTCATTAAGACTGTAGATCAATATATAGTTGTAGTGTGTAGAGCGCAGCACATTGCCTGCTTCACAAAAAGTGATTAATTGATTGTGGGTGGGATGTGGGCTACATTTTTTGATGTACTCCTTCCTTACACAGGATTTTGTATGATTATATTTTCTCAATACCAATACCCTAACATATGCCATTATTTGCTACCTCTTGGTCCCTTCCAGTGCGGTTATTTATGGGCATGCATTACTGGTGAAGAAGTGAAATAATCTAAATTTAAAATAAATTTAAAATCTTCTTTAAACTGTCTTTTTGCTGGGAAAATATTGTACTTGATTATATCCTAAGAGTTCAGTGGGTTTAAACCTGTAATTTTCGATTGCTAGAAATATTGATGGTTGATTTCCTGTTTTGTTCTTGGTTGTCTTTTGTGTTAGAGTTTCTGTTGGTTCATATGGGGGACATTCATGTACCAGCTGCCTGATGCAGTTTCCCTCTTTGTCTGCTTTGTGCTTAGTCAGGGAACCTTTAGGATCTCTTTTGTGTTCCTGTCCATGTGCCTTCAGGAAGACTGCTGGAACCTAACTGTGTTTAAGTATTCATTTCTACCAATTTAGTGAAGTGTGGCAACAGGTTTAAAAGCTTCTGGGAGTAAAGTTTGTGGCTAACTTAACATGACTGTTTCCACTGGAAACAGAATAGGAAATAGAATTTGAATGGATTGGAAGAGCATTTTGTAAGTTACCTTTATAAAGGATATGCACCCTCATTTCATGGTGTAAATTGATTGCTGACATGTTTAGGTTTAAGTAGAAACTTTCTGTGGACCTGTTCTGTTGTTTTTCGTATAGTTCTCTTGTGGTGTCGTCTGAAATATGTTGTACTTTTGGAGCCAGAGTACAGCAAATAACTGGATCTTCAATCCATTCTGCTTGCTTAGTGTCCCACTATAGGAGGAGTGCAGCTGAAGAATAATCAAGTTCTAGAGTCTCTGTCTTTTGAATTAGACCAATCTGTGTATGTGAAAGATATATTCAGCCTTCTCTGATACTGTATGCATCAGACTACTATATCTAGTCCCAATCTGTTATGTCGTTGAGACGTGCCCTTCGTTCTAGTTAAATACCAGAGACAGCCTACCAGCAAAATGAAACTTACTTCATTCACTCACCTCTTAAGCGTGCTGCTGACCTCCTTGCTCCACAGTGGTTTAAATATTGCCACTTCCGATAGGAAACTTTTGACTTTGCATTTTAACTCGTAAGAGAGGCAGTACGCTTTGTAGACTTTGTGAATGCACAGCTGCTTTCCATTTAATAGTATCATATACCGGCAAACCATAAAACATATGTACATATACTTCTTTACCTTACATGGCTCAGACTGTTGTGAGAAAAACTGGTTCTACCATCCAGTGATTCCTTTAGCATAATCATTGCTTGGGTAGACCTATTTAAAAAGATCTGGCTAATCCAGTGATCTGGCTCAGACATGACCACGTGGTGCACATGCTGGTTTCATGAGTTTGTTCCTAGTTCCAGTAAGTGTGTTTGGAATACATTGCTGGAATTCAACTGAAAAGTTGAATTCCAGCAATGTATTCAACATACATTGAAAGTATGCAGGATTAAACAGTAAAACCAGATTGTACAAAACAATTTGTGTTGCAAAAGTTTACTGCTTTTTTTCTGGTAGACTGATAAAGTGTTGAAAAAGTCAGTGAGGTTAGAGCCTTTTTGAAAATAGAGGTTTATCTCTTTGTCTTCAAAGAGAGGCTTGTTTCAAGTTTTTGATGGTGTGTTCCGCTTTCAACTACGTTTCAATTGCCTTAAAATAGTAAGCATGCAATCTTAAAGCCTACGGTGTAGTAAAATATTATTTACCCTGCAGTTAAAGTACATTATTATTCAGTGGAATGATTGTTATAGCAGGAATCGCTATTTCTGAAAGTCTGTGCATGGAGCCAATTCAGAGTACATGTCTTTGATACACAGGTTGCCCTATTTTAGGCCTCAGAGTTCAGCCATCATTAATTGTTATATTATAGACTCCTCCATTCCAGCTGAAGTCAATTGTCTTATTTGTTCTACTGGTTTTCGTCTCCTTGTTTCCTATTGTCGATATACTTTGGAAGCTGTCATGTAGCATGAGTAGAATATAGAGATGTGTAGCTAAAATACTAAAGTTAATTTAATTTAATTTAAATATACGCCATAGGTCTGAGAAAAGGCAAAGTATGTGATTTGTGGCCTTGATGGCGATGATATATGTATACACAATGTGCTTCCTTGTAAACAGGCTTTATTAAAAACACTCATTTCTGTTACTTAGCTAAGCTGGTATTTTTACAGTCTTCTATTTGATAATTTCAACTTTTTAAGTATGTTAAGGAAGGATAGTACAATATTCACTGCTTGTACACTATAAGTAAAAGATGCTACAGTAAGGGGAATTTGGGTTTTGGAGCATCATCTCATCAAATTACCCTTAGCTGTACAACTAGAAGGTGTAATGCTGACTGTCCTTAGCTGAGACAGCTTATAAAGATTATAGTCATCTCCATAATAACCTATAACATGCAAAGCTGATTTCTTACTAGCTCTCCCTCAGGGAAAGATGACTTCTAAAGTAGACTAGAGTGATACTAGAAGTCTCCAATATCTTCCTGAAGCCAGTAAAGATGAGAAAATGGCAGTGTTACCGTGTGCCAGAACTCTGCACATGGAGTCACAGTCAGAAGCCTAAACTTCCTCCCCTCCCCATCCACTAAAAAAAAAAAATCTAAAAAAGCCCCATGTTTCATATTTGGGCAATCCATAGTTCTCACACTTTAGCTTTATCCAGCTGTATCTTCTAGCAAAAAAAAAACTTGGGAGAAAACTTGGTAGAGAGCTGGTAATCATCTGAGATTGAATATTCAATGTATTTGCGATATTTGAAAATTAGGATTCTTAAATTGTTCATAAATTGTTAGGATTTAATCTGTCACTTCATATAAAAGATTCTCCTCCAGTCAGGTGCAAGCTGGAAGACTATATTAACCAGAAGTTGTTACAGAAAAACTGAACTCTGGGAAGGAAGGTGTAGAATGAAGCTAAAATCGCTGAATCTCTGAGCAGCTTTTATTACCTTTCCAACATCGAGAAAATATGTATCCATACATGCATGTAACTTTATTTTAAGTAAATTAAGTTCTGAAAAGATAGATTAATTAGGCCTTGTGTTCTGTAGGGAAACAATGCACAAACAAATTGTGCCGCCAGTGATAATGAAAAACATAACCATTTTTAGTAGTTTTTCATTTGTTTCTTAAATTATATTGAATTGCTGTTAAGCTGTAGGAGCAAACTAAGAATTAATGCCCCAGGTGATATCCTGTACCACAAGTTAGGAAATATATATTTTTCCTTACAACTTGCTAATATTCATGTTTGTTGTGTAAGCAATGTCATTCTAAGTCTTTCAGGGAAGAATGTCTCTTGGAGATTCTCCAAGTATAGTATCACTGACAAGAAAAAGAAAGCATTTGTTGACCAACAAGGTATTTAAGCTTTTGTTTTAATCTGTATAGATGAATTTAAAATTCAAAAGCCTGTTCTTATATGGGTTTTTAGAATGGTCCTTAGAAAAATACAGAAGGTGGTGAATGCTGGCTAATAAAATTAGCATTGCATTCGTAGTTTTTATAAGGCTATACTGTAGTTAGAAATGTTCTTGAAGTAGTCGTGGTAGAGTAAGGACTGATTGTTGCTTCGGAAGGTCTTGCTCTTAGAAAGAACCTGTTGATCTGTTCTTTGTTGTGGCTTTTTGCTGTTCAGTCTTCATCAGGTTTGACTGTTCTGCAGAAGTGGTAGTAGTTGGAAATAATGTCTAGCTGTGTAGTAGTAAGGCTTCAAATGTCAGATTGTTTTATATATTTCTTATTGTGACTTCATCCAGTTTGATAATACATGAGGATCAGAGCAAGAGTGGCATTGCGTACCAGCAATATGCAGTCTTCTGTGTTTACTTTCAGTGATTTTTTTTTTTTTTAATGTAGAATATGGAGAAGGGAACACTTGATTCTGTAGAGTAGCATGCCATATAAAAGCACATCTGCTATATATTTATTTCTGTACTTGGATTCAGCATTTCTAGTAACTTGCTGTGTCTGTTTTTTACAGAATGGACAGCAAATTGTAGATGAACCTATGGGAGAAGATGATATCAACCCACAAACTGTGAGTAAATCATGGTTATAATAAAGACAGATAATACAATATTGTAGCACACTGATATGAATTAATTTACAGGCAGTTTGCCATGAGTGTTTTGTTGTTTAGGTTTACTTGACATGAAGTGCAATCTAGGAACCTGATATTTTTGACAGGTTCTTTCTCACTGACTCTCTTGTCTGGTTCGGTATCTTACTGTTTGTTCTGATGAACTTTTATGCTTTCCCTAGTATTTTTGTATGATATAGATTCTCCCTAGTGTTTTTAATACAAGGCGGGCTTTCTTGTGGAAAGCACAAAGCTGAATATGGTAGAAATTATAATTGGTTTGGAGACTGAGAAGGTCTGATAGTAAGAAGTGGCGGGTTAGAACATTCTTGAATAGGAAGGGAAGTTGAGCTCCCCTTTTCTTATCTTGGTAAACCTTAAAAACATGTAATTCTTTTTTGTTACCCACTTTTTCTAGTGCCAGCAAGCAAAGCACTTCCATTGTCTTCTGCTAGTCTCATCGGTGCATAGGTGAAAATATTTTATATCTATGAGTGCCAGAGTATGCTTTATTAGTAGTTAAGGTTTCAGTTGTGGTTGTGTCACACCAAAGGATTCTCTCATGGTTAAATTCCACACAGATTCTGTTGCAGACACATGGGCGCTGACTGTAGGAAATACGATTCTTTCCGAATGGCAATGTGCACCATAGCTTTTCCCCTTCTAGTCTGATATGCAAAGTGTAACAGCAGTGATCACCTTTGTTTTTTCTGTACTGTCAGATTTCTTGGCAGTATCTATCTCTGCCCTTTTGTCATTAGCATTAGTCATTTCATATTTTCCTTACTGACCTGTGTAAAACTAGATTATTTGCATAATGAATCTGCATTAGCCGGGAAGATTCTTTCTATTCCTCTTCTCCATAGAACCAAGAAACCAAGATACAAGGTTTTACATCTTCTTCCTGGGATTCTGGTTGAAAAGTTTAGAAGTGTCACACTGGAGTGCATTCGAATAACAAAGCTAGTCCGCTGAGGCCCAGGGGTTTCCTAAGTCTTTTCTCTGCTGATGTGGGTTCCAGCTTTCCTCCTGTGTTGCTAATTTGGCTAAGTTGGAGTAGAAGAGAACTTCTGTTCGTTATTTTAGAGCTGACAAAGCTGAGAGCTCCAGAAATGCTTGTGTGAAGATACTCAAAGATGATAGCTGTAGGTATCAATTTAGATGGTGACTTAAGACCCCTTCCCTGCCTTAGGTAAGATGCTAAATGCTGAAAAGTGCTTAGTTAAATTTTCATAGTGATGGAATAGCCAAAGGCAGAGGCTGAACTATTAATGTAGATCTTGAGCGTTTGGTGTAAACCAGATCTGGACAGTAAGTATTAGAGAGTTCTGAACTAATGCATTGTGAAGCACACATAGGCATAGAGTGGTCACTCTGAGATTGAACTAGCAAACAAACACAAAAAAACAGGCATCTATTCCTTTTTTCTTCCTTCCCAATAACTTTTTTTTATCATTTCAGCTATCTGTAAATTCTGAAACACCATACCTCATATTCCTTTCAGCTTTTAGTAGTCTTTCAGGGGAAAATCAAAGGTGAGGAAGGACTGTGAAACTGTAGTTTCCATTGTTCTTGCGACTGGGAGGCATTAATCAATGGAATTCTTAACCCAGGTCCCTTGAAAATAGAGGTTGCTACTAAAGAGAAGATCACAGTCAGGAAGGTTCATTGATAATTTAAGTTCCTTATCTTCATGGCAAACTTGCAATTTACAAAATTTCATAATGTGAAGATACCAGTGAGTTCAAGTTTCTAGTTGCTATACCTGTGACTTTTTCTCAGACATGAGGGCAACTTCAGTGTTTACCTGTAGTTTTGTGTGAGAGAGTACTAGCTGACTTAAGCCTGGTGATAAATGGTCTTATCAATAAAACACGACTTTTGGAACTCCGCATTTGGTTGCAGTTCAGGGTTCGTATGCTGGTATTGCATGTTGTGCAGACTTGTGGTTAGATGGTCAAAGCTGTTTCCATCTACGCAGCACGGATGTAACTGCAATGCCAGAGCAGTTTCTCTCTCTGCTGAAGTTGTGGACAGAGCCAGTTTAGATAATGAGTGGAGTTGCCTTTTCCATGCTTGTCTTCAGACATAGCACCTGGCATTTATGGAGGCTAAACCAAAGCAGTCGCCTTGTCATAGAAGGAGAGTCAAGCACGACTTGCCTTTCATAAACCCATGCTGACTGGGCCTGTACGACCATCCACAAATTAACACATTTCACTCATATTCTTTCTGTCATGCTTGAGGTACTTGGTTGAGATTGTTTTAGCTTTTTGATGCCTCAGACCAGTAATTTAGGAATTTATTTTGCATTTATTTCTAGGTTGTGGTGCATAAAACGTTGCCAATGGTAATGTAAAATAATCTAGGTTTTTACACAAAAAATTTACCGTGGCTGCTCCATCAGTTACAGCTGGAAGCTAGCTTTTGCATTCTGTCACCTAATAAAATACTACTTCAGCTGTGATGTGATATTCTTGCAGTGCTTCATATCTGTTTTGGTGGAAGATAAAGGCTAATTTTAAATTACCAATGAAACTCATTTAAGTTCTTCTGTTTAACTTTGCACTGAAATGGACTTAGAGCACGTACGTGGTCACTGACTATGAAATTTCTCATCTGCAACTGAGGACAGTAAAGTGAATGGGCCTAGCATGTACCAGTACGTCAGGTAAGAAGACAAAATTTTTTGGTAGGTGTGCAAGGTATGCAAGTTCAGGATAGAGAGAGAGTTGCCATAGTTCTGTGGAGATAGCAGGTGAAAACTTGAAATACTGCATCTTTTTGCTATGTTAAGTGTTTGGGTAGTATGCTGATAATGCAAATCAGATAAGAAATTTAAAATAAATAATAAAGCCTAACACATTTTTATCTACTTAGGAAGTCTCTCTAGTATTCTGTGTATCAAAAAATCAGTTTCATTTTGTTACATCCCTGTTCTTTTGGTCAAAAGTAAAGTTATTTGACAGGAGACTCTGAGTTGCATAGCTTTGATTCAATTTCAGTAGTTTGTTTTAAGAAAAGCAGGAGTTATAATGGTACATACAGCATCTTGGACTTCTCAAACAGGTGTGGTTCTAAGTCTTGCTCCTCTTAAAAGAGGAATCATTCAGTATTCTAGTTTTATTACAATGAAAATACTGGTTGTATCTGGCTTTATAGCTTGCTGTCAGCATTTTTGTTATCTGACATATCTCGTAAATGATCTGGGTCCAGCAGGAAATAAATGTAAGAACAAGTAAACAACTGGCTGAAGCTTGACCTAATGTGAAAGCTTAAGTGAACCTTACTGAAAGAGGGGAAGCTATTTAAAGCCTTTTATTTGCTACCTTTCTCACTCTTGTGCTGCCTACCGTTGCTTTCTGTATCTCTGTGTTCATAGAGACTGAGTAAATTAACTGAGCAAATTAATTGTTTTGAGCTCTTACAGTCATGATGCATGCTTTACTTAAAGCTAAACAGAAACTACAGCTGGTCCAACAAATAGCTTCCTATTTTGTATGTATGTGAAGAGGTATCGTGTGTGCTGTGTTCTTTGTTCCATTCTGTTCTCTGAATTCAATTTAGCTGTTAAAACACTGCAACTGGTGTATTACCGTTGCACTCTACTACCTTAAACACACAAAAATATTAGATTCCAAGCATTTGTGAAAAGTCCTAATACTTTGTAAGTTGCAGAAAAACTCATGTATATTTGTTTTGGGTAACCTACAAAGACTGAAGATCACTTATTTTCAGTACAGGCAGGAGTGGAACCTATTCAGGCTCAAATAACTGGGATGAAAAAGGAAACGCTCTCTCCAATGGAGGTGGTTAGGTAGTGTTGTTACACTTGGCTTCTTGTATGCTTTGGTAAAACTTTAAATGAAACTCTACTGTTAAATAAGCAGAATTAAAGCATACATAGAATTAAATAGAATGAAAGCATAAAGCAGTATATTAAAATATGCTGATCTGAATGATGAAAAACTGAATCTCAGTAGCTGCCATGCTCTTACTAAAAACATGTAACTGATAACGAAGACTGTAGTCAGTGGGTAGTCAAAAGCTAGTGTAAGAAATGCTTGCAAGTAAAAGTCAGTAGTTAAAAATGTTTTTCATTTATTTTTCTCTAATAGAATTTAAATAAAACAACTGTTTGCAGTCAGGAGACATGAAAATTATGACCTTTGTCTTGCCAATCGGTGTTTTAATAGAAGAGTGTATAAGGAAAACGTGATCTTAGAAAAGGCTTTAAGATCCATTAGAAAAATAATTTGAAGCATGTAGGCAATATGTTCCCTTCGTCAAAGTACTGATCTTGATCATTCAATTATTTGTAGTAATGACGTTGAGATTCTATATTACGCATGCCTGTATACTGAATGCTTTACTATAAAACACTAGTCAAACTGGGGCAGGGAGTTGTCAATGTAAGGACAGGGAGATCACTCACCCATTACAGTCATGGGCAAAACAGCCCCCACCACTCAGGTAATAATACTAAAACTGGAGTAATCTGGGATGATCTTGTTTGTTGTGTCACTGTCGATGAAAATAATGAAAGCTAAGAATGTTAAAATGAAGTAATTCAGCAAAAAAAGCATAATTAAACTGACAAATGTTTAGATCTTGGAATAATTGAGGGAGTCTTTAACTGATTTTTAGTTTCATCTTGAGTTTTAATATTATAGTGTTGTACTAATGAGGACTCTTAGTTTCAAAAACTTTGTTTGCATTTTGGCAGATTGAAGCACCGTTTCAGGACTGCTCCAAACTTCTGTTGGATATTGCTGTTCGGGTGCTCAGTAACAGTTTCCGATTACAAGAAAAATCTTGTGTATAAACATGACCGTGAACATATTTCTGATTATCGTTTTGATATGTTTGTTTTCCTTTTGCTGGCATAACCATTACATTTCAGTTTTCTGTGTGTGTATTTTTGTAAGCATTTTGATGTAAATTCTTGGCTCTGTGGTAGGGGTTGAAAGACATAGCTAGAATTTCTTAAATATTACAGAAATATTTCACGAGTGTTCATAGACCACCGAGTTTGGGATTTCTCATTTTTTACAGACTGATACTTAATTGTAGCTGAAACAGCTGCTTGGATAGCTTATCAGTAGTAAAACTGTGACAAGTTAATATTTTTGTAGTTTTACAGAGAGATGAGGTATACACTCAAGTTATTCTTTCACATTGATTACACGTTCTTGAATGTGTAATTATTGCCTGCTCATATGGAAATCAAACTGAGGGAGCTTTCTTTACAGCTGTAGAAATACATTTGTTTGAAACTATAATATTACGTAATTCAGTATAACGCTGTGTTCCTTATTATGAACTAAGTTGTAGTTTCTGTTAAAGCCAATCGATAACCTGGCCATGTAATGAAACAGTGTCCAGTGAGTAATGCAGTGAAGGAAACAATCTGTGTTACAAACACTAAACTTGGACTTTAAGGTGGTCCATAATTCTTACATTACTTCTAATGTGTATTTTACTAAATATAATTATGTATAAGTACATATGTATGTAATTCTATTTTACAATCAAATAGCTTGATTCTTGAACAAAAAAGTTTCCCAAGCAAACCATTTATGTCTGCAAAACTTGAATCCAGTTATTCCCTTGCCCAGATTTTCCTTTGTAAGAGGCTGAATACCTTTGTTTTTTCATCTAGTGTAATGAAATAAGTGTATTCTAAAGCGCTGTGCTGCAGCTTGCATGAATTTTGGTAGACTCTTATAGTGAAGTGCATGCATCTTACCTGTGTAAGAATGGACTTGGCGGTCCTCGTGTAAGAAGTTACAGCATGCTGGTAGATAGTGCAGAGCTTTTAGTCTGCAATGTTAGCTGTTAGAGACCAAACCCATAAGAAGGCAAACCACAGAATATTTTTTTCCCCAAAGACGTCATCAGGTGTTGAGGAAAGGTTACAGCAAAACTCTTTCGTTGATGTCTTCTATTAGATTTTCTAAGTGGCTCATTTTGCACTTAGTATCTTAGGTGCAGCGTATTTTCTGGATCTTGATCAGAAAACTGAAGAATTTGAGAGTATAAGCAATATTAGAAGTCAAGCTGCTTGCTTGTTACATGAAGAGAAAACAGATGGTAACCCTGAAAAGCCTGTAAACTAGCAGATGGAAACTGCCACACCCCTGATTAATAGAATGTTGCTGCTTTGGCTATGTAAACATACTTATTATGAAGAGAAGTATATTATTCAGCTTCTGAAAAATCAAAAAAGTAGCTCTCCATTCCTCAACTGTTGACCTTAATCAAATGAGGGCTTTTAATTCCTTATGTGTACTCCATCTGTTTTTTTTCCAGATAATTGAGGTACTACAGAGCCTTGCTTGTCTTAGCAGTACAAAGACTTAATTTGCATTATTACACTTCTCAGGCTGACGGTATAGGAAGATTGTCAGTCTACCTGATAGACTCCACTTAGATTAAATGCTTCATCTTTTTCTGATTATGTGTAAAAGTGAGCATCCCACAGCAGCGTGCACATTTTATTCAATAAAAGTTATGGATTCCCACATGTTCTGTACTGCTTTGAGAGTTTCTCCAGTATCTTTCAGTTCTCCTGCTCTCTGTGGAGGCTGTGAGCCCCATTCGGCTGAATGTCTGGACAGCAAGTCTGATCACATTTTCTCTTCGTTTTTGTAAATTCACAGCATCCAATTTAAAAGGAGGGGAAGATGAGAGATGAGCTCTCTTTATATTTCTCTATTGGAGGATGAAATGGACTGTGGAAGTGGAGTTCTGCAGTTGACAGAACTGTCACTGACAGGCATAGCAAATTCCTTTTGTTTTGGAGACACTTATATTTCATGATAAACAGGTATAATACCTTGAAGTCTTTGATAAGAATTTGTAAGCACAGCAATTTGCTGGAGCAATTTGTCCTTGTTATCAGACTTCCCTGTTGGGGACTACTGCCCTCTAACCTGTCTCCTTCTCATATGAAGGAATATTTAAAAGGACAAGCTCTCCTCTGAGATGCTCAAAATGAATTATGTAGCATGTATCTTGATGTTTCTGGTTGGTTGTTAGTGGTCTTTGGGAACCATGCAGGCTTTATTCTCCCAGAACACAAGAAATTTCTTCCACCTGCTGCAGACCCATGCCAGTTATAGGAGAACTATTGTTGTGAAGTAACCCCGCTGACCCCTGAGCACTGTGCTTTGTGCTTCGCTGGGAGGTCACATAAAAGGTTTGGGAGAGCAGTAGTCAGTAATTGTACAAATGCTGCAGTTGAAATGCCTTATTCCTGTCACCCTTAACAGATACAGCTTATCTGCAGCAGAATACACTCATACCCTTACGAGAAAAAGGGAAGAAAATGGTTATTTACCCACAGTATCTTTTCAGCTTTAAAGAACATTGTAGTTAGTGTAGGTCTTGCCACTTACTCTTCGTTTCTGCTTTTAACTCTCCTTGGTACCGTAGAGTTTAATTTAGTGATTTGGAGATTCCTGATCACTCTGCTTTTAGTGCATTCATACGTGTGCTTGACAAGGTAAGGCAGAGAGCTGAGATGGTCTCCCATTTATTTATTCAATTTTTTTTTCAAGTTTTCAAATTGTAAACAACAATGTTGCTGTTAAACTGCAGTTCTTGAGATATTTCAGTTCTGAGGAGGAAGTAGCTGGAAGTTTAACACAATTGAAGAGAGGAAAGCTTCAAGTAATTTTTGCACCATTTATGAAATACTTCAAATCCTTCTGTTGCAGTAACATCCTTGTGTTCAAGAAGCCTTGTTTTTCCCGAAGCAAGCGTAGAATCATTTTTTGTGCTGGGTTATTGCTGCTGTAGTAAAGGCTTTCTTCCAAAAATACTGTAACACACTGGACTGTAAAAAGTACATTGTAACTGGGGACTCAAGGTATAATAGGAGTTACTGAATGCCTGTGTAATCTATATTAATAATTGTGTATATTCAGTATGTGGAATTTGAAAGATCCATCCCTGTGGGTGTGACATAAAAAAAGACCTGAAGGAGTACAACAGAACAGAAAAAAGGCACATTTTTGCTTGTGGGGTCCTGATAAAGCCAGGAATGAGGGTTTTTTATGTCATCTTTGCATTTGGGTAAGAGGGTCTTTGCTGGGGAGACATGTAATCCAGGTTTTAAAGGCAAAGTTAGAAACTGATCCTGTCAACAGCCAGGATGTGGTACAGAGACAAAAGTGACACATTCTGTCACTTAAGTAAATTCCTGGCTTTGTCTTCTGAAGATGAATTAAAATCTAAAAAAAATGCAGTAATGCAGGTATTTGTTAGAACCCAATCAAGGGAGGTAGTTTGGAGGGTTTGTTTGTTTTGATGTCTTGTGCAGGAAGAAGTACAGTATTTTGCAGTGTGTTTCCTTTGGTACAGAATGCCTTTGACTCGATGTTGTTACTTGCCTTTGTTGCTTGAAGAAAAGCGGTCTTGCTCCATATTGTAGTGGAGGATGCACTATGTAATTCAGTGTTTTTAATAAATATCAAAAAAGCTGAAGATACTGTCAGATTTAGAACAAAAAATTCTGTACTATGTCTAGAGAGTTCAAATTTAAAACTTCATCTCTAGCTTTTTGAAGTAATTAGATCAAATTCTAATTCTTAAAAACAGAGGTGTTTTAAACATTGAAAGAAAGCTTAGGTATTTTTACTACTTTAAGAAATTTTTCACTCTCTGTAGAACAATATAATATTGGTGCATAAGTCAGACATTCAAGCTGGGCCATCCAATTCAAATAATTTCTGCATTCTGTCTTGGCCTGACCTTTGTAACATCTGTGTAGCATTTTCTATATGCAGGATTTCAAAGGGCTATGCGCAAGGTCATTTTGGTCCTCTAATGACTCTAGTAAATAAAAATGGTGCTTAAGTGTAAGCATACTGGATTCTCTGCATTGACGTCTAAAATGCTCTGACGTATGTTATCTTAAAATATTTTGTAAAATTACGTTAAAAATCATAAAAATACAGTTATCGCATGTAGGACTTAAAATAGGTGCCATTCTACTTAAATAGTGAAATGTTGCATAGTAGCATGATTTCTGAAATAGATGTTGATCTTTTTTATACTTTCTGGGAACCAGGAATAAATAACATCTGCAATAACATGTTGCTATCAGGCAATCAGTTTATGTTTCCTGTGCTGATCTTTACAGCGTCAGCAACACAAGTACCGCTGCTGCCCAGTTTTTCTTTACCATGGATGGGGTGAGGGGGGGATTAAAAAAAAAATTTTAAAAACCCCAACGATGTGGTTTTGTTGTTTGGTTTGGTTTTTTTTTTTTTTTACCTTCTCCCCACCCCCCAACAGTGTCTGACTTGTCTGACAGGAAATTTTCTAATTGCCGGAACAGCTGGTCACAGCAAAAACGCCAGGGTTGGTCTTCCCTGCTCAACTTATGATCGCTCAGTCAGAAAATCTAAACATCATGGTTTCTTAGTCATGTTTAAGTTTCTGGCTCTACGTGTTCGTTCTGTTCGGGTGAGCTTAGTTTCTTATTTAAAATAATATGGGGGAAAAAGGGAAAATTTTCTTTTAATTAAACTTCTAATTTCAAAGCAGTTTTAGTCTTTGACTGCTTTGGGATCAGTGCCATCTGTATACAAAGCCTTTTGTATTTTGTTTTTTAGGAAAAAAAAAAAGTTTGTTTCTGGTGTGCTCATTCTTTGTAGAAGTTTCTAAGGTACCTGTTGATATTTTAGCCTTACTGGGAAATTTTTACCTATATGTAAATATTGTGAAACTGACTGTTTTTTTTTTCTCCAGAAAGGTATGAGCTTAGTTGTATGTCAAGTTTTCTCAACAAGAGTCTAGTTTTATTAAAAATGTTTGTCTTTTTAAAATTAATACTTAGTGGTTATTTTAACAGTTACATTTTCGTGTAGTATTTTAAATTGTAAAATATGGTTATGTGTGGAGTGACAGTTAAAATAGCTGAGGCTTATTAAGATCTTAAATTCAGTTCTGAAAACAGCACTAAGATTAGTGACGCTTATATTACAGTTAGTGTTACGGTTATTTCAACTTTTAAATGATAATTTAGTCATAACAGACACTTAATTTGTATAATTTGTCTTGTTGTTGAGCATATATTTAAACGTATAAGTTTTTTTTTTTAAGTTGAGAAAAATCTCTAGTGGAGAACTGTATTATCCCAAGCACTGCTTCTGAACTATTTCACAATAAATGTAAACATGCAATGTGATACAGCATTTTAGCGTCGAAATGCAAATCACTTTTCGTGTTTCTCCTCCTATAAGTCTGCAAATACTTTTCAGTGGGGGGAAAAAAAAGAACACCACCTAAAAAAAATCCACAAGACCCCCCCCAAAAAAACCCAAACCCTTCTTACGTACTGTCGTAACATCTTAAATGAAGCAGGTCTACTAACTTGCAAATAAAAGGGATAGTATTTTAACAGCCACTAGCCTAGGTCCTGGTTTAAACTTTGCAGTATGTGTTAGAAAATGAAATTGAATTTGCTTCCCATAACTGAAACGCTAAAACAAGACATGCATGTAAAACAATAGAACATAGGCTGCGTTGTATACAGGTTTTCTAATGTAAACCTTGTAAAATGAACATTTATCAGCTCATAGTCCTGAATGATAATTCTTTTCCACAGTCAACGTGAAAGGTATTTCTTAGAAGTCTCTGATCCAAAAAAAAGATGTTGTGTTATCTACTTATGCCAGCTTGATTACATTGTCTTTAACATTCGGTTGATTTTAAAATGCTACACAGTGCAGCCCACATAAATTTTAGACTATATTTAGGTTATTATCTCAATAAAACAGGAATCATAGCTTTCATAGATTAGTGATGAATATGCTTGTGGATTTTTTTTAATAATTGATTTTTTTTTTCTGGCTTTGAATTATTTTTTTAATTGTGATGCTCTGAAATGTTAGTGCTTACAAAGTAGGAACAAAACTTGTATCAAAGTTACTGGGAAATGAAAGTTCCACCCAGTGAGTACTTTTTTCCAGTGCTGACATGCACAGACTAGTTCATGAGATAATTTCACATTCATGGTGTTTGATCAAAAAAATTTTATTACAAAACTGCTTTTCATGTTGAACATTGAGATTTTAAAATGCTTACAGGAATTCCTCAGCTCTACCTGCTAAAGAACCTACTGCTCACAGTTGCTTTGGGAAGGAAGCACTAGAGTCCTACTTCTGTCCTGGCCTGTGTATTTTGATTCTGAGGAGGGAAAGCATCTTCAGAATTACCCCCCCAGCCTTGATCAGTCATATTTATCCAAAGGGCCTCATCTATCCTTTGACTTGTTGCTTAGGGACAGGATTCATTCTTCAAACTCCCATCTTGCTCCATCTAAAACACCAAAAGAAAGGGAGGCGTTTAGTCTCAGTAACCAACTCTGCAGTCTTCATTGTGCGAGTGAGTTGGCTACCTGGAACAAATGTGGACATAGACGTCTTTCTAGATCTCAAAACTGTTGTAGTAGAAAGCCAGGAATGGAAAAGAGTAGAAGGTATAGAGAATAAGGAATAAGTACATAAAGTTTTCTTTATTATCTCTATGCACTGTTCTTCTCTTAGAGACATAACAATTTAAGAATTAAAAAACCCTTTGAAACTAAACATTTGCAAATAGAGTTTGCTTTTAGGAAATCTTCTGTCAGGCAAAACAATAGATGCCATCTTCAACAAATAATGTCGGATGAAAGTGCAAGTTTTTCTATCTTCTAAAAAGCAAAGACATAAATTGTGAAAACCTGTATTTCTGACTTCAGATGTCCACGTTAGTTAGAACTTCTGCTCCAGTCTTGCTTTTCTTTGGTACTAGTGTAGAACAGACAACATACACAGAATATCCGTAAGTCAGCTTGACTTAATTTTATGCATGGCAGCATTTTGCTTTTTGTTGTATTAGAATAATTGCTACTTCAAAAGCAGCGTTTTTAATCAGCTTTTTAGAACAATTGTTTGTGTACAAGCATTTATGTAATCATTAGTTCTATTGACTCAAATTGAATATTAGTCACAGATACAAGGAATGTTTTTTATTCCATGGTTTAGCTCACAAATATTGCTTACTGAAGTAATGGGAGATTGTGAAATTCTTGTTGGACATTGAATTTATTTTTTTTTTTTAAGGGCAGTTTTGAATTTAAAGGTAGGAGTATAATGAGTGTAGGATGTATGAATATTTATAGGATGTGTCTGAGATTCTTAAAAATACCTAGACTCGTCCACTCCTCACATTTTTAACTCCTGTTTTTGACTTAAGAAAGATTTCCTTAAGCCTGATACAAAAGGTAAAAGTAATTGGTTTGCAGTTTGTTGGCTCTTTTTTACTTCAAAAACCATAGCTCGTATGGGTTTTATTTCTTCAGGTAATACTGACAATTCATCCTACATTCATAACAAGTTGGGAAAGTAAAAATGTATCTAGGATACTTCCTGTCTCAGGGGAGGGGAGGAAAAGGAAATTATGTATATGAGCTGGGGAACTGTGCCAACATTGAGTCATCCTTCTAAAATCACTTGATAGCCTTACTGTCCTTACAGGACATAACTGCTTTATGTAACTTTAGCACGCGGTTTAATATCAGTCAGTATTTCAGAAATGCTTTCCATTTGATTACAGGAATCAACGTTATTCTGCCTATGACAGAAAATTGTTTTGCCAGATAAAGCAATGCCCAGCTGAGCTCTGATAAGAGCAGTGAAGGCTAGCAAAGTCGTAAAGGGCAACTTGCAGTTGTGGTTGGAGTACTGTTAAGTAACTTGCTGGCTAATCCATTTTTCTGTTTTCAGCCTTATCTTCACTTGCACTGAATGTACATGTGCCTCAAGAACATGCATTTGTCTAGAGGAAGCAAAACATTCCTGAAAAAGAGATTGAGAGGGGTGAAAACAAAGCTGCTGCTTCCGTAATAAAAATGGAAAAAAATCTGTGTAGCTACATACCTGATACCAACAAATGAAAACTGGTAAAACAGTATTTTTGCTGCTGCTCAGCTTTCAAGTGGAGAAGATTGCAATTAGCTCTTTATTAATTGGATTTGCTTTTTTGAAAATTACATGATCAGTAGTAGAAACTGATACAGCAATGGATTTGTCAGATAAGTTAAAATTAATTAAGTGCAGCTGAACAGTATTACAGGGAAGTACACTATGAACTGTTCTTTACACTGACAGAAATTACTATTACCTGTTTTATAGGAAAAGGGTTGCTCTTTAATACTGTTGAAATATTTGTATCTTTATTTCAGAAAGTTAATTCTAAAATTTATTTTAGGGCTGTTGTCTTATCTTGAAAGATGGCTAATGTTTGAGGAGAGTGTTCGCCAATACTGGCAATATAGATCTGACCTAGTTGTGATTAAAATGAGCAGAAAGATTCCCTCCTCCCTAGTTCTGGTTTCTGACTGTGTAAAAGTTGAAATTCTAGAATTGTGAACTTTCCTAATGGTGATTCTGGCTGTTTCTCACGTGTAAAGCATCACTATACAAAATGAATATATAAACCAAATTTTAAACCTTTTTAAAAGGTTATTTTAAAGTGAAAATATTTATGAAGAGTTTCTGTTGGGATTCCAACAGCATTTCTTAATGCATTATAGCGTCCATTTGGAAGGCGTGTTAAAAATACCAATATTGGCACAGTTAAATGCTAGCTTGTGTATTAGGAACAAAGAATCTTGCACAATTTGGGGGACTGACTTGGCTTTGACAGGCAGTGACTGAAAGGGCTGGTGATACCCCTGAGCACTCAGCTGAACGCAGCCTCGCGGTGCCTTCGCAGCTGCAGTCTGCAGGTTGAGGCGGGAAGATGGTCGCTAGGGGTAGTGGAGGGCTACTGCTCTATGTGCAGCATAAAGTTAGTCCAGTGTTGCAGTGTCTAGCAGAGACGCAAGAGCTTCCAAAATAACACCAAAAATTAAGTATTAAAAATAAACAATGGTTCAGAGAAGACCTTACAAGACCAGGAGCTGGAAGGTGGCTTTACGGCAAAAAATCTGAACAAACTCTTACCTATCTTAAGGGGCAAATTAAGTCATAACTAAATCTGTAAGTAACTATACGTGGAAGATGCTTCTAATTGCACATTCTTAACTCTGTTAAGAGCAGTACAGAATTAACAGGTATAGGTGAAACCTGGTAATGTTGGAACCAGGAATATCAGTATTGAAGTGAATTTCTCCAGTGGTTACTTAACCTGGCTTAGGTATGAGAATATATTTTAATTGTTTATTGAGATTAATATTTGTTAATCTGTTTATCTAATGTTTACTGTAAGTCAAAGCCTTAACCTTATTTTTACAGTTTTCTGGTCAGCATGTGAACAATGTTTTCTGTCCAGGAAGACTTTTTTTGAATACAGGCCCCGTCTTAAGGATTTTTTGCATACACCACATTTCCCTCTCACTGAGTTTTGATGAACTTGAGTAGGTATAGTCATGTCTGTCCTAGTCATCTGTGCCTCTTATTAGAAAAATACAGTTTATTTAAAAGCCCTACTGAGAGGCAAATTTCTTCTCAATTCCAAAAACAAACATACTATGGTATTTTTTGTTGAGAAATTGTGTCGTAAAATTCAGAGGTTTTGGTTTATTTAAAATGAGTGTGAGGGATAATGTTTTATCCTTGTTCCTTTTTTTAATATCAGTTATTTCATGACTTCCATCTCTGTTAGCTGCAGAAGAGGCTGGTATGTGGCCTTTTACTTTTTCTCCCTGTGAAACCTTTTATTCAGATGTTACAGGTTTGGTGTTGTATTTCTTAATGTATTTCATATAGCCAGCAAGTGTGCAGATGGATGGTGCTTTGATCAGTGCTTAGTCGGCTGCCAGCTGAAATTCACTGCACTGCTCAGGAGATTTTCACCTACATCTAGATAGTATTCATTTTCTGGGAAAGTAAACATGCAACGTTGTTTTGCAGTCACTTCTGTCCCTTTTATTAACAGAATACGGATGTTGTGTGTTATCTTTAATTTCCCCTTCCTGATGTTGAGGACTGGAGATAGGATACAGTTATTCATCATATATCTTACATGGTACTGGGCTTTTCTAAATCCATATATGAACGTCTTTATAAAGAGAATTTTCTGAGAAATTAATTTCTGAATTCGTTAGAAGCTTCCTGGTGAAATTTGTGTATGATGGGGCCATTTATTTTGTTTACCATTTAACTGCTGTTACTCCCTTTTTTGTCATCCAAGAAGAACACCCATTTTCCACGATAACAGGCATCAGAGTCATCAAAAATGTAATGCCAATCCTTCTGAAGTGTTTTAGCATGTTAAAAATAAATTGAGTGTTCTTTCGAAAAGCTTTAATCTGTAGATACTCATAGCAGGTACTGGACATACTTATCTTTGCTCTTGATATTATAAAAAATAAACTGTCATAGTTGTACCACTGGACGTAGTTGACCACAAATATATCTTTAAAAAACCCACACTGTCTTAATCAAATAAAACCTTCCCAGCTCCCACTAACCTCCAATCTTGTTGTGCATGAGTATCTTGGTTAGAGATGTTACCTGTGGATATCTTGGTTTTGGTTAACTTTCTGTATTTCATCGGATTTCAGTTTAATTTCACTGAAGCTGACAGCAGAGACGATGCAGTCAGTCTTTTTGTTGAGGATGGGTCTAGTTTACTTTGAGTCACTTTCAACTTGACCTGAATGCTTAGGATGTCTTAAGCTGTAGTTGTTTCCCTGTATTTTTTTCCTCATGCCAGCTCATGACTTTATTAAATGTCACCTATGTATAGGAACAGTTTAAATATATCATTTCATTATTACTACTGATGTAAAACTTCACATTTTTTAGATAGCAGCTGCTTTTCCCCTGTAGTGTAATCTGCACATATCATAATTTTAACTTATACTTTCAGGATATTGAAGAGTGTATACTCAGATCTTTGTCACTCATTGTGAAGCTGATGAACTAACTGCTCTTTTAATAACTGTTATGTAAAATATGCTATCATAAAGAGTTAAGTGTTTAAATCATTTCTACTCATATTCGCATAATTTTGAGTACCCAGAAAAGGAAGAAGCTGTCTTCCAGGGATACCTTTCCTAACTAAGCATTCCATACACGACATAGCAGCTTATTCTTTGATGTTCTGTTTAAGTTAATTCACATCTAATTCTTACACAGCTTTGAGAGTAAGGTAACTTTCTTGCTCAATTTCCTGCTTCTGTCCCCGTGTTTTGGAATTTCTTTGTCAAGCACTTGTCATTGTGCATATTCATGCTGTGCTCATGCATTAATTCAGGAACCTGAATCTGCGAATTTGAGGTGCAGCAGGACCCCTATAGTGTTTGGGTGTGCTAATGTTCCTTACTCCAGATAGCCTTCCTCTTCCTGGTAAGAGTAAGAGCATAAATCTGATCCTGTGCCATCTGTTTAGATGATTCAGAGCTTTTTCCTTATGGTTTAATTTGTTGGTGTCAGAGCATACATTTAAGGGTTTTTTTAAAATTATTTCAATCTTTAGTTGGTTGTTTCTCTATCCTTTTTATATAAAATTTGTGGACTAAGAATACGTCTGTTTTTTGAGGTGCTGTTTAAATTCTAATGAGTGTTTATTGTATTTTCTAAATTTATCAGATTTAGGTTGTGTCATAAGAATATATCTCATATGGCACTCGCAATACTTAGTTGTTGTAAATGCATGTCTGACAACCGTCTCTTAAAGTGTCTACAGACGGCTTAAGCTCAGACTCCAGAATTCTCTCACAGACCCATTTTACTTGTTTTTCCTTTCATACCACTGTCGCGTTATCTTCAGGCATTGGAAGTTACAGGTAAAAGGGTATGTACTCTTTTTTGCTGCTGTATTCATGATTAGAAAATAAAATGAATCTGTAAAAAGATTGGAATTATTAGGAGTAATAAAAGAAGTGGAAATTATAAGCCTGTGAGAACAGTAGGAATGGTATTGTGGATAATACTGGCAGCTCTCCTAGCAGTTCAGAGCCTGGTTTACTAGCCCTAGACCAGCTTTTCAGTTGTCCCTAGAACATACTGCTCAGAAAAAAGGTCTGCAGGTAAACTCATCTGTGTAAAGCAAGCAGTGTGTTAGTGCTATCCAGCTCTGCATGGGCCACTTCACACACAGAACCATTTTCAGATGTCCTACTGAAAATTCAGAAATCTGAAGGATAAATTACAGAAGATTCCGTGTATGGATAAACTCACATTTTTCTCTTGCTTTTCTGGGCTTTTTTTGTTACTACTGAGAAATACTTACCTAGTAAGGCTGTTCTGCTTCTGCTTCCTTTAGGGTTTGAAGTCCAGGTTCCTTTTCACACATTATCTAATAGTTGTTCCTGTAATAAGATCTCAGAAAAAAATACAAGAAGTATTTTGTGTTACAGCGGAGTTAATTTAGTCTTGAATTAAAAAGTGAACATAGAAGAAATTCACATAAATCAATTACTAGAACAGAAGGGAGTATTTAGTGTTCGTTAAGTACCTAAAACATGGAATTTTTCCAGCAACATGCTTAGGCTGTAATTTTTATAGCGTAATAATGGTTAAATATTTTTTCACTGCTTGCCTAGAAGGTGTGTATCTTTTTTTTTTTTTTCCTGAAGTGTATTTCCTATTCTAATTTGCATCTGATTACTAAAGAGAAAAATGAGTCACCCTTGGTGCTGCTGAATGCTGACCTCCCCCCCCCCCCCCCTTTTTTTTTTTGCTTTTCTCTTTTAGATTTGATTTGTCCGTGGGATATAGTCCATTCAGTTCAGTGTTCTTTCCTATGTATGTTTGCATTCCAGTGCATAGACATATATTGTGAGGTACATTACTAACAGCTTACTTATACTGACATACTTACTGACCAGAATAGTTCTGACTTGCAAGCTATATTGGTACAGGAAGTTATTCTGAAATATTGGTGTTTTAAATTCATACCCAAACTTGTTTGTCATTCACTTCCCTTCTCGGCCAGTGTTGATTTAACGCTATTATACTGCTAAGGAAATGTTAAGGAAACTCAGTAATGTTAACTTCTGTTAGTTTCCTTGTATTCTATATTTAGTTTCACCATAATGGAAGCCAGTAGCGACCACTTTAAGTTGACTAACACAGGTTTAGTTTTGATTTGGTTTCTTTTTTTAAAGGTGTCTTTCTGTGACAGTTTTACTTTCTAGTGTGAAGACCTTAAGAGAGATCTGTGTGGCTAGAAAAAGAAATTTATATCTTGGGACTTTTATTTAGACATTGCTGCAATATAAGGCTTGAGAAAAGGGAGCTTTCCAAGCTTATAAATAACAGAAATAAAATATAGGCAGTAGGGTGTAGTTACAACTGGAAAGATGATCCCACCATTGCAACGGCCAGATCACTGGTGAGTGGGTGTCTGTAGTGGTGTGAAAGTTGTCAGGGAATGGAGAAAGGAGAGGAGGACAAAAGGCTTTCAGCATGCGATACATCATCTCATTTAATTTGAATTGATCACATGAGACAAATGTTTTTTCCAAATATCAGTGATTGATCAGAGATAGAGCTTAAGATGAATTCAGTACCAGACTGAGCGGCTGGCTTCTCTTCCACCTTACTGTAAGATGGCATCTATCAACTTATGTAATTAGTGCAGTTGGCTGAGAAAGAGATCTCTTTTCAGTGTGAAAGGCTTGTATTTTAATTCAGGTAGATAGTGGGGTACAGTGAGGGTTGATTGCTTCTGCATATAATTTGTATTTCTATAAATGGTTTAGCTTTTGTATTTTTAACTGCATTTGCAAAATACTTTTTAGGTTAAAACAACAAACATTCAGCAATTGTGTCAGAAAAGGAAACTGCAAATTTGTGGGTAACTATTCATCATCAATCTTGCTCCCAAATATATGTTATGGGCAAGCTACTATGGTAGGATATGGCCTGAGTTCTATTTCATTTGAAACAGAACTGTATTAGGTCTGCCTTATAAGGACTGAAGAGTATCTGAACCCTGAGAAACTGTGAGGACTGGGAGTATTCTCTTAGTATCAGGAATGTGAAGTGGTGGTTTGGTTTTTTTTTTTTGTTTTTTTTTTTAAAGGGTGCCCAAAATAACCACTGGGAAGTTGTTTGCATAATAATCGCATTGCATTGAAAAATAATGTTTGTTTGTGTATAGAGAACCAAGTTAATTTCTTTTCTTGTTTTTATTATATTTTGTGATGCTTTTAAAGCAAGATGTCCACCTGATCTTGTTGTATCCCTGAATCTGGGTAGATAACAGAAAAATGTGAGGAAGTTGTTTCACACATTTTTTACTTTCCCAAGATTGCCAGGGAGCTAACAGATAAAACAGTTAAGCAGAAATGGATCAAAGTATACAAAGTAATGTGTACTTGGCAGTCTGTTCTGCTGTGCTGTTCCTCCCCTGGGATTCTCTAAGATTGCAGTGGGTGGTTTAAGTAATATGTAATCCAACTGATCATATTTAATTTAAAAAATGAAAATACAAACGTCCACCAGCAAATAATTCCTTTGACAGGTAGAAGGAATCAATATTTCTTTCAAACTCTGTGAAGATTCAGCCTTGAGTCAAAGATGGTAGCATTTTCTCTTGAAAGGAGAAAGGAGTTTAGGTTTATTAGGAGTAGTATACAGCATGCATACATGCACATGCATGCAAAATTTCAGCTGTCTTACAATGAAAACTGGCACCTATCCTTATTGGTCCTCTTAATTTTAGAATACCCAAGACAAATAGAAGTTCTTCATATTAAAAGATCTTTTTTTTACTTTCTGATTTTAAAAGTTGCCAGGATGTTCTATGCATTATTTTAAAGCATACACTGAAACTTTATGTACACATTCTCTCACACATACATGCTCTGGATTTGTTACTTGCAGTTTATTTCCAACTTTGGCTGGAATCTTTTGAAAAAAGAATCTTTAGAAAAAGAAAAGTTGACCTAGGAGAGAAGCATGTGTTTGAGCACAGAGATGTATATGGACGGTTGCTGTGCACTTCCACACAGTATTGAAATGACGGTATGAAAGGATACTTTTGGCGATAATTCATGCATATAAATTTTGCTGATTACTTGAAAAATACGTAAAGTAGTGCTGCAGAAGCACAGCTTTAGAATGCTGCCTCTACTCCCCCATCACTAGAACTAATTAGCGCACATTTTGGTGCATATAGATATGGGGGAAGTCTGGAGCAAGGAAGACATACCGACGGGAAAAGGGTCAGGTTTGAGAATACTTAGGCAGACTGAACATACGTAAGTCCATAGGCCCTGATAGGATGCACACATAAGTCCTGAGGGACCTGGCAGTTGTCATTGCAAGGCCACTCTTGATTATCTTCCAATGATCATGGTAACTGGGAGAGGTGCTTGAGGACTGAAGGAAAGCAAATATCACTCCCATCTTCAAAAAAGACAAGAAGGAGGACCCAGGGAACTGCAGGATGGTCAGCCACACCATGATCCCTGGGAAGGTGATGGAACAACTAATCCTGGAAAACATTTCCATGTACATGAAAGACAAAAAGGTAACTGGGGTTAGTCAGCAGGGATTAGAATCACAGAATAAATCATAGAATGGTTTGAGTTGGAAGGGACCTTAAATATCATCTAGTTCCAATGCCCCTGCCATGGGCATGGCCCCCTTCCACTAGACCAGGTTGCTCAAAGCTTCATCCAACCTGACACTGAACACTTCCAGGGAAGGGGCATCCACAAGCTTTTCTGGACAACCTGTTCCAGTGTCTCACCACCCTCATAGTAAAGAATTCTTCTCTTATATCTAATTTAAATCTACCCTCTTTCAGTTTAAAACTATTAGCCTTTGTCCTATC
>Ga0181612_169691_pt1 | contig 29546 bp, 17 predicted proteins | sample HoacroProtozoa21_FD_119630 | JGI IMG/M metagenome (GOLD analysis project Ga0181612, IMG submission 119630) | Hoatzin crop microbial communities from Cojedes, Venezuel. Combined Assembly of Gp0051906, Gp0051904, Gp0051908 | reverse complement strand
TTTTAGAAGGTTGCCTGGCCATGTGAGTGACAAGAACAGCTGGCAGTGCTTGTCTTGAAATTTTCCCTTAATTTCATTTCATCATTTCTGCTGAAACTCAAATGCATCCTCTCTCCTCATGAGCTGTTGGATGATGTAGATGTACATAGCCGTTCTTCCAGCCTGCAACACACCTGTCTTCTGTTCCTTGCTGGTTTTCTGAAGCCAGTGTTTCAAGGCAGCTTCTTGTAAAACTTGTGATCCTATCCACCCAACCTGAAATCTCTCACTTGTCTTCTGGTAACCTGGAGGTGTTGCTCCAGTGGCAATGTCTTTGCGCTGTAAGGGCTGAGCAGCAGATGAGACAGGCTGTCTTTTTTTTTCCGTGCTCCACTTTGGCCACAACCTTAGTTGAGCTGGCCAGCAAAGGTGGGAGTCAGATAGCTGGGAACTTGCTTGTGATCAGGGTGCTTATCTGATGCAGGTGTCTGTACTGGTATCTGGTTCAGATGGCTCCAGCTGGCCCGCAGCTGGCTGTTTGGCTTTTTTTTAATTCTGAGACACCTGGTCTCTGTGAGATTCACCTGGTTTATCCTGGTGTCATAAGTTCTTTTTTGGCATTTGTCCTATAATTTTCTATCCCTTTTACCCTGAAGCTGGCAACCCCACTTAGTATTTAGAGTGTATTTGCCCACGATAGACTTGTAGGGATTTTCACACAAGTGACTTATTTTCCTTTCCCTTGAGGGAAGCAGGGAGAAAGGAACCTTTTAGTCTCGTAATGAGACGTATGATAGAGAACTATTTGAAGCTTGGCTGTGCTCTGAGCTGGCTTCCGCTTGTGCCATTCAATAGAGGGCAGAAAGCTCTATAGAGGCAAAAATAAGAGAACTTTAAAGGAAGTGTCTTGTTGAGATCTTCAACTCTGGATTTCATCTGCATGTGAGCTCATTGCACAGTGATGTATTATCATTTGCTTTGGAAGAAGCTGGGATAAACCGAGAGCTGCTGAAATATGAGATGAGTATTGATGTTGAACTTGCAATTAAAATGAAATTATGCCCTGCAGTGACCCCAAGAGGTACTCAGTTTCAAGAAATGAGAATAGAAGGATTCTTAAAGGAAAGAAACCTTAATCATGGAAATGAATGAAGAGCAATACAGCAGAAACTCTTTGGCAAGAAAGGCTGGTATTTTCCAGCCACTGTTAATGGGCAGGAAAGTGCTTTGTCATTGTGTGCCTTTGTGCCTGTGTGCATTAATTTGTAGCTGTAAGTAGAAACCACAGACTAAACTACTGGGGGCTTCTTCCAGTAATGGCTATTATGAGGCTTGGGGTAAAACTTGTTAGGGAATAGCTCCATAAAGAAGCAGGGAGAGGGCAGGGGGCTGGAATACTGTGGGTGAAGGAGCTCATTATCTGGGGAAGGGCAGGTCATAGGATTCTCGGTTCAAGAGTCAATGATTTGGTGCCAGGGCAGATATGAGTAATATTTTGGAAGGCAGAGAACTTGTGGGTTGCATCAGTTTTTCCCCGTTGTGGTCCATGGTGCTGGCTGATTGCAAGCAGGGAAGCTGCATGCAGTGATTGCGGCCTGCCTGCTAGGTAATGGACTGGGTGCAGGCTTCTTCGGTGGAACAGCCAGCTCTGGATCTCTGTTGTCAGGTTACTTGACCTTTCTCTGCTCTACTTTACTTGTCTGGAAAATAAAGGTAACTCATGTCTTTGGGGAGACTATACCTTATTCTTGCAGAGAATTACTGGCTAAAATGATACAGAAAAGGCCAAAATGTCACCTAGGACCTAGGTAATTGGGATCTCTTCTGTTATAAATCTAGACATTAACTGTCTTTTGCTTATTCTCCCTTGTTTTCCCCTTCTTTTTCTTGCACATTTAAGGTGTTTGGATTACTGAGCAGGGAAGGAAAGCAGGGACTATGGGGTAACGTCAGGTAAATAGGGCTCAGGATTTTATTTTTCTCCAATATGTAAACCCTTAAGCTGAGTAAATTAACTTGAACTGCTCCTTTCCACCTTGCAGCCTGTTCAGTGTGAATCTTATTGAGCACAAAGCAATAAACCATATTTGTTGCAGCTTATAAACACTTTTTGCTTTCACTTACATATGTGGAAGAATTTGCAATACATTTTTTAGCTTAAAACTGTATCCCTATAGGATTTGGATTCTGGAGTTTCCTTCCTGAGCTGCATGAAATCAATGGTTAAAGGGGGACGTTCAGAAGAAAATACGCCAAACAGGTCCTGATCCTGGAACTTGGTTTCTCTTTAAGCACTTCTAGATTGGTACAAGTGACCTTCTAACCTCAGTTTCTTCACTTTCTGTTTTATATTATATAGTGCTTTTCAAGCATTCAGAAGTTAAGAAATGCTCTGAAAACTCTTTTTATTCCTATCTTGACTGCAGATGCTTTTTAATATGAAATTATTATTACTTTAAGAAAGAAGAAAACTTCTTTTAGGGGTTGTATCTAAGCTTATATATGGTCTTACTATAGTGAGGAACAGATATTTTGGCTTAGTTTTAAATCAGAGGTCTCAGCAGAAGATGGCAATTTAAGGGAAGGTTGATGCTTAGCTCTTAGAATTGGGAGTGCTGGTTTGTTTTGTAAATCTGTGCTCTTCAGTTTCCAAATTAGGTGAGACACCATGATGCTTATCTTCAAGCTTGAAGTTATTAAAATCCAATTATTTCTCAGCTTTCAAACTCCTGAGCAGCTTTCCTACACTTAACTCTTGATGAGCTTTACAGATCATGCTTGATCTGTCAGCCCTGCAATTGAAACTAAATTCTGGTTTGTTTATTCTCCTGAGTGACCAGTAGGTGCCAATAACAGTATTTCAAACTGTTAAATACAGGTGGCAAGGTGAGCAAAGCCACATCATCTGTTATCTGTAGAGTTCTATTTCTCTCAGTGTTAATGTAGCATGAACTCAGATCTCATTGAAGGAGAGTTCATGCCACTTCCCCAACCTTTCTTGTGACACTGTGAGTGCTCGAGCGTGGCGATGCTGAGACACTGATACTTCATGTCGTCGGTGTCTATTGGGAGCTGCCAGTTACCACATGCTTGCATCTGTAATCTTGGGGTTGAGGGGTGTTTTTTTGTGGTGTGTGTTTGTGGGTTTTGTTTTGTTGTGTTTTTTTTGGTTTTTTTTCTGTTTTTTTGTTTGTTTTTGTTTGTCACATACACACACATTTTTGTGGCACATTTGTGACCTCTTGTGAGGTTATCGGGAGCCTTGAAAATGTGTCTGGAAGGATCCTGTGTTTGCTTGGGTGCTGTTTTTTTGCCCAGGTTCTTTTCTTCAGCCTGTAGTAAAGCAAATGTCCAGTTACATAAGGTGATGGTTTTCCTTGTAACCCACTAACGAACACTGGTTTGGTGATGCTGCGTGTTTGGGGTTTTTTTGTTTTGTTTTGTTTTGAGATTAGCATGCAGTTTATTCCTGCTTCTCTCATCCTGTTGCCAGACAGCTTCAGCTGAAGCCAGAGTAAATAGTTTAAGCTGTGGACATAAATCAGGGAAGTGATATTCAGATTAAAAAGCACTGGTTGGTTGGGTTTTTTCAAATAAAACCAAAGAAAACCAAGACCAGAACCCTTCTATAGAGAAGGGAGGCACGCAGATTACTTCTGCTGAGGGATTAGAGCCGTGTCAGCTTCTGTGAATCTTTCTCAGTCTGTGTAGTGACTACAGCTCTGACTGAAGTGTTCTTTATGGTGGAGGGTAGGGGATTAAATAGTCCTCGTGGTCCAGCTCAGGGCTAATGGGGCAGCCTGAGGCCCAGGGCGTGTGGACAGAAGGCCTGAGATGCTACCAAAGAAGAAAAATGCATTTCCTAGGAAGCTGCAACTACACAGCTTTCAAGACTGAGCTAAGAAGCTTTCACTGTAATGAAGTTTGCTTAGGTTTAAAAAAAAAACAAACCCCACAATAATTGTTTCCCACATCCTCAGCTGGAGAGGGAAGAGCACAGCCCCTGACACACCTCTCAACTCTCTGTTGAAATCCAGTTCTTCTAACACAGGACAGTGATTTCTCCTTGGAGGTATAGATGGCAATTTGCAGGAGATGTACCCTAGTAAAGAAATAACCAAAGGGAAATCACTGTTTGTGACTTACCAAGGGGAAGTACAATCATGAAATGACAGAGCAGCTGCTGCCTAGCAGCCGTCTTACTGCCCAGGAGGCTTTGACTCTTCATGTGGGAGGCAGAGCAGAGATGTGCTTGGTGACCCAGAACTGAAGGGTATGTAGGGAGTCCTGCATTACCATGATACATGGCCTTTCCTGGCTGAGTGACCAAATAAGCTTAGCTTTTACCCTCATGACATCCAATGGCTGGCAGTGTTCAGACTCCACTCTGCATTAGTGGTGTGTTGGCATGCCGGGGTTGGAAGCTATTGTCTGTTGAATGCAGTAGATGCCTGGACTTTCAACCTAGAAATAAGGCCTGAAAAGTCCTGTTTATATTTACCCTCTGTCTTTCCTTGTTTACCCTGTCAGGGCAGGAGTAAGGCAGCCCATCCTTAGCCTGACAAAGTTGGGATCATGCAGTTCATCTCCCTTGCTCAATCCCTGCCAGCATCTAGCCAGGGCAGAGCCTGTTTACTACAGTAGAGCACATCCGATATTCCTGATGTGATGTTACCTCACTTGCTGCTGGGGTTTAGGATAGACCCCAAGCTATAGACAGTACCAGGATTATTACGGTGCTGTTTTGCCATTGGTCATTGCAGCAGAGGGTATGTGCTGGGCATGCGGGGATGTTCCTGGCAGATTTTGACAGTCTTCTTGTTGCTGTGACAGTTCTTTCACAGCCTGAGACTTTTCTGGTTACAGTTGGCTGGAGTGCCCTGGTCCATGCTGCCCTTTAGTCCTGTAGGTTCTTGAACTTCTGTTTGCACAACACTAAAGAAAATGATGGAAAATGTCTAGTTTTATCTGAAGATGAATAATCAAGTAGGCTGCAAGGGGAATATGGTTGGGGGTGCGTGTGTGTGAATTTCAGGAAACAAATTCACATTGAAGGAGTTTGGATGGAGACTGAGGAAGCAATCAGGTTAATCTCTCTTCGTTTCCCCAGAAAAGAATCCCATCATGCTTAGCTTAAGGTAGGGCTACAGCCTGCGCGTGAAGCCAGTACCTGAACAGCTGAAATTTGACATGTTCTGGGTCTCTTATTTCCTTAAATATGTTCTAGCAGAAGCATGTAGGAGTCTCAGCTGGGTAGTCCACATGTAACCTCTATTGCATTTCTACTGCTCTTTTATTCTTGCTTGGTGGGGTAACTTGCAATCTTAACTGAGAACTTCTAGGGTCAGAATGGGTGCACACCTCTGGGATTGTGTGTCTACATACTGCCTTGTGTACAAAGTACAACTGCTTCTGGGGCAGAGAAGAGGGCTGTAAGAAATTTATGGTATAATGAAGAGTAGCACACTGTGCCCAGTGGAAATTGTGGGGGGAATTTTGGAAGCCACAGAAGTAATTATTGTAATTGGAATTCATTTCTTAGTGTGCTATGTAATCTCTGCTGACCAAAACAAGCCATGCCCTTGTAGTCTAGATTAGTTTCACCAAAAATCATGGCTCTAGCTTCAATGACTCATCCAAGTTTCTTTCCAGAACCTCAGTTTGGAAGTAATGTGCTAAGTGTGTGCAGTGTGTTGTTATCAGCATAGCTTTCCACAGAAACCTGTTTGGAGGGCAAGGGACAAGTGGGTTGTCTTGGATGATTTGCTTAAATGTTCTCCATTAAAAGCGTTGTTTGCCACTGATCTTCAGAGGATTTGAAATTTACAGTTCCTGTACTAAAACAGCAGCATGTAATAATGGAGGAGGGCAGATCTTCTGACAGCTTTTCTTTCCTCCCAAACCAGCTTTCTATGCTTGTTGCGGCTGCTGCTGTCCCAGAGGTCGCTGAGCCATGTAATGACAGCAGCTAATGGAGTCTAGAGAGGGTAAAAATTGTTACTGCTTTATCTGAGTCCCAAGTTCCTTCTTGGGTTCCCTGGCCCCTTCTCCCAAAGCCATCCCAGAGGCCCAGCATCAGCTTTCCTTCTACTCAACTCTTTCACCTTGTTTAGTAGAGAAATCACTGAGGGTATTTTGACACATACTTTGGTTTCTGCCCTAGAGAGAGTTCTAGCAATGTTCTGCCCTTAGGCTTTGAGACATCTTTTACAGAAGAAGCTATGTGTGGCAGAGCCTGAAGGAAAACCCACCAAAAAGTGTTATCAGATGTAGTTCTTGTGCTGTCTGTGTTTCAATTCCATAGCAGAACCATCTGTATTGTTAAAATACTGGTTTGCTTTAACTTGAATTCTTATTGGCAGCCTCAGCCCAAAAAATCCATGGTGGATTAGCGTGAAGACATGAGCTCTCGTGCTCTTAGAGAAGTCACTAGTGGAAGACTGGCTCGTTTTGTGCAGGGATTGTAGAAGACAGACTTGGGCAGTAGCCTCTGTGTTGGTTGGCAGGTCTGGCAGTTTGGATACTTTGTCTTAGTGCAGAAATTAACAGCTAAAAGTCGACAACTGTTTTGTGAAAATTTAGATGACTGCTTATCCCTGCTCAGAGCTCTGTCTCCACAAACTAGCAGAGAATACTTCAAAAACATGCAAGAAAGGTTTTGGACACTGAAGAGAAGCCTGTCATGAATAATGGTGGTTACTCTTTTCTAGGTCCTGTCTTTAATGTCTCGGTGCATTCTGACAACCCAATGGTTTACCAAGGTGAACTGGCAGATTTGCTGTGTATCGTCACAACAGAAGGAATGGCACTTGACCCAGGTATTTTGGCAAAAGTATTTTACTTGTAACTTATTTACCTTCACCAGGCAGAATAATACCAGCAGTTACAACCCTATGGCCTTTGTGAGGCTGGAGAATTGAGAACCAGCATTGAAAATCCTATAGCACTATATAAATACGGGAGAGCATGTTTGCTTTACATGGCCCAATTTAAAAAAAAAAAGGGGTTTTTATTTCACATTCTGATGGGAGGGGAAAAAAGTGTTCTTACTGCTAAACCCCCCTGTGCTGTCTATACCAACTGAGCCCACTGCTGGCCATCTCAGCCTACAACCACTAGATGGGCCATGAAAACTATTTCTGTTTCCTTTAATTGGGAAGGAGGTCCATTGGCAAAATCTGTTAGAAGAAAATGGTCATCTGTAAACTATTCTTAAAGCCACCTAGCCACCGAGCTTCACATTTCAGAGTGAATTTAAGGCTTAGTGTAAATCTAAAAATTACAATAATTGAATACTGCATCGTAAATGCCAAAAATTAATGTTTATTGCTGATGCCTTCAGAGGTGAGCCTCCTTTTTTGTGTGGAATATGCAACTCAGTACCTAATTGTGTTGTAAAGGATAGCAGACACTTTAAAGGCAAACTTTTACGAAGAGCTGAAAACTTCAGAGAATTGCTCAAAACCTGGTTGCTTGCCAAGCATTGCCTGAGCTGCTTTTCGTCAAAATACTGTGAGAATAACTGGTTATTATGCACAAAATTTGGGTTTGGAGTGATTTTAGTTTTTTTAAAGTAATTCTCTATGTATATGAATATAAAAATGTATTTAAAATAAATCCATAAATATGTATGTAAATATAAGTATATAAATGTGTATACATAAATATAAAGGTGTCATGATTCATGCAAAACTTAAAAATGTATGTGTAAGCCACTACAAAAGAAGTGCTGTGGAGAAAATGTTACTTATCGTGTAGTAGCTGATGAGATGAAGTGCCAAGCTTAGTAAAGGCCCATCACTTTGACATTCCATGATTTTTGTTCTACATTAAATCTGAGCATGGCTGGGAAGCAATTTGCTACATTACAGTTGTGTACTGTTGTCAAAAGTTTCATAGGCTGGCATATTGGACACAGTAAGCAGCGACGTATGCGGGTACGTATACCTCAGTCTGTCCTGCGGTTTCTGCTCAGCAGGAAGCCTCTGCTAAGTTGAGGTGTGCCCAAGCTCTTACAGGTATTAATGCGAGGCAGTGTCCGAAGCAGCTGGCTTCCTTTGCAAAGCAGTAGTTGCTGGCAGGGAGCAGATGCTGCTTCTGCTGGTGCTTGACAGCTAAAATAGGCTCAGGGTTGCCTTGTGAAAGAAGCCTCAGCATCTCTGGCTCACTTCAAACTTGAAAAGAGGCCACTTAGTAACAGTGGGGCTCTGCTGTCAGTGCTCCACTGCGACTGGGTTCGTGATGGTTTTTTGTGCGGTTGGTAGCTTGAGGCTGGCAGAAGCACGAACAAGATACAGGTAATCAAAGGGATTGAGTAAAAAGGTGTCCTCTTCGAGGACCTGCTGATCAGCACAATTAAGTTTTAACTGGGCAACTTCACGAGGATTCGTGGATGTCTGTTGTATTAATAGATGATGCCTGGAGTTGGAAATGATGTTCTTTCTGGTGGTCATGAGCAGCCAGTGCAGTGTTTTAAATGTCAGCCCTGTAATCTGTTCCATAGCTGGGTAATGTCATGTTAAACATGGCAGATCTCTGCCTCTGTGCTTGTTTTGTGGGTGGGATTTTTTTTGTTTAGGGTTGGTTTTGGGTTTTTTTGAGTCTATAATGGGGCAGATGAGGCACAGGCAACACATACGCCTCTGCAGAGTAAAGCGTGGCATCATGGCAGGTTTTGAGGAGACCTTTCTGTCCATGCTCTGAGCCTCCAGTTGCTGAATGAGCAGGATTTGAGGCCTGACCAACCGTGCTGTGTGGAGAAACCCATCTGAACCTTTCATATGGGCCCAAGAAGCTGTCCCTCTCCGGTGCTTGGTGGTCCTCTAGATGAGACTGTCAGAAGAGCTGCAGGGAACAGCTGATACCTGTGCAATAGCTGTAGGGTGTACAGAATTCCCTTGTAGGTCTGCCTGCTTGGCCTTGAGGGATGGAAGGGACTAGAGCAGTGGGATAACGCAGCGGATTAGGTGCAGAAGGGCCTTAAGGGCTCGTATAGTAACAAACAGTTGTAGTTCCTCAGTAGTTACCTTACTCCCCTGTATCCCATCTCTGATCTGTCTCTACGCTGAGTCAATATCGCAATTCACAACTAGAATGGAGATCTTGCTTTTTAAATGAGTGCCAAGCATTAGACAGACTGTGAAAATAACGGGGCTGTCTTATCCCAGTGGGGAAGTCAGGCTGTTGTTAGGGAAAACCTACATCAGGTAATCAGGTAAGCAGAGCAGGAGTTGCCAGCATCTCCTAGAAGAAGACAGATGACAGCAGTACAGACATGGTCTTTGCATGTGTGAATGTGATGAGAAAGGAGAGCAGAGCATTTGACTCTCTTCTGAGGGATGTGATACCTTTCAAAGGCCATCTACTCTTCTGGTGTGAGACCTGCTGCAGGGCTGTGTTTTGGGCCCTCTTGTGAGCAAAGGAGAGTCAGGGAATTTCGTAGGATGTCTTGTTAGATGCGCATCCAAAACACTTTGAACACACTTGGTAATGCCAGCTAGCTCTGCTCTTGTACACCTGGGCACTCAGCTTTGCAAGCATGCATGTGGATTAGTATGTATGCTTCCTGTAATAAGTTGAGGGGTGAGGTGCCATCTCTTCTCTCTCTTTGTATACGCAATCAGAAGAGTAAAGTACTTCCAAGGGGCTGAGGAAAAGTTAAATGACCAATGATCTTTGTCAGTGCTGCTCTTTGTTATAGTTAGATTGATCCAATTGTTTCTAGAAACATTGCTTAAGGATTGGACCCATGTCTGGTAGAGACAATTCACGACACTCTGTGTGTGTGTGTGTGTGTACCCACCCTGTGGGAAATTTTCAAAAGGATGGAAGAGGTTTTGGCATGACTGCTGCGTGCTTTAATTTCCTCTGCTTCTTTGAGACCCTGCTGAAATGGAGTGTGTATTACTAAACTCAGTACATGGCAAGAACTGTTCCATCTAAAGAAGTGCTCCTTTGGTTTGGGAGCTGTGCTTGGTGTTTTGAATTGATATGAGGGGGGGAGTATGTGTGTGTCAGGGGGGAATAGTAGTTCTTCTGTGCCCTGAATGTACAAAAGCTGCTCCAGACAGACCCAGTGGATACTTTGGAGAATTTAACAAAACCAGCTTGTTTACCTCTTGTATGGTTTGAAGTGGTTTGCTCTGCTCTCTAGGAAGCCCTATTCAACCTCATTTAAATGTAGTAAACAAAAAGGGTCTCAAAATTATGATTCAGCACTGTAACAAGATGCTGAGAGGACTCCATTCTAAGCAGTGGAAAGTGTGTGGTTCCTAAGAGCTGGTCTAGAAATAGATTCCCTGTTTTGAGGAGCGATTGGCCAGGGAGGCAGCTAAGACCCAGACAGCTTAGTCCTGTGTGTCAAATCGAAATGTGCATAAAGATGTGCTATACATGTTGATGATCCTCAGTAACTGAGGAGGGGAGGAAGCACAGCACCACTGTAACTTTGCTTGCAGAGCTCCGAAGCATCCAGCTCCCAGTGCTTTCTGTTTCTTTATGAAAGCAGCTGAGTTGCGTGCCCTGGGAGCACTGAGGTCCTTGATGGCCTTCTGAGCTTGGCACTGGGACATTATGCTTTCCTCTAATGTGGGGAACCTTGTCCAGGTGTCCCACACTAGTTGCAACACTATGAAGCATGAAAGGAACCAGTGAAAGAAACCTTCATAGTGTTAAATGTGAGTGTGGTTCTTGTGGCTGGGTTTGCTTTTTGTAGATTAGGGACAAAAATTGTAAGTGATTTGTCAAGATTGTTGCAAGGTGTGTGTGGAATGGTAGAGATGCTTTTGCGAAGCCTAGTGCATGACCTGTTTTGTGTCAGTAAAACTACATATTTATTAGCACTTGGGAGCTGCTGGGCATGTTTATCACTGATCTTTAGAGAGCTCCTGATTTGTGTCCTGGTTTTGCTAAATTTTCCTGTATTTGTTTCATGAAAACCAGAGATACATAGAAATGAATCAGACAACTTTGCTGTGTTAAGCTATTTCAAGAAGGGTAGTGACAAAGAGTACTCAGAGCCAAATCCTCCCTCTGACTGTCTGTAGTGAGTCACTAATTGCATGCTGTGTATACTGACTAATAAAATATGTTGACATAATACTGTTCCATGTTGTAATTACAGAAGATAGATTCAGCTATTTTAGAATGACAGCAAGTGCCTGCACTCATCTTTGTATGTGGAGGGAAAGGAACCTCAAACTGAGACTGAAAAGAAGGAATTCTTCAAAGGTAGCAAGTGGCTTGGGAATGTGAAGGCTAGATAGTTTTTCTTTTATAGCTAAATTTATTGTCTAAATCTTTTTTAGCAAGTACAGTGGTGTGTTCAGCATAGTTGGACTTAGCCTGGAAGGTGTCCATATGCTTCTAAGGCACCTGGAAATATAAGAGCTAATGGCAGTCTTGATGATCTTTGGAAGGAATTGGTTGTTCCCAACGTGACTGCCTGTGGACCAGTGCTATTACCGTATTTGGCATAAACAGGCAGCAGAGGCGAAGAGTAGTTTATAGAAACAGAGCTCTCTCCAGCAGAGGCCCTGTTTCCAACAGACAGTTGGGTGAGTACACAAACCAGAGGTCAAAGTTTGGTCCCGTTAACTGAACATATGTGTTTATGGTAATTTTTATTAACTTTGCTTTCAAGGGAAGCGATCCAAGTGCTATGCCAAGTAACCAAGAGTAGTATTTGTAGTGATAGGCAAGGGTGATTGTTGTGAGGGCTGCTGGTCCATATGACCTATGCTGACTCCAGTGCAGGACTGGGAAACCTACTGCTGCTGTAGGGCTGCGAAACAGACAGGGTGCTCTCTTGAGGTTCTGTGCTGTCACCCAGAGCAGCTGGCCATGGCAGGCAGGGCAGGAAGCTGGCTGGTGTCTCAAAACAGTTTGATCAGCCAGTGTCTCTGATAATAACATCTGCTTTCTCATCTTTTTGGGTTTTTTTTGTGTATAAAACCAGTGCACCTTACAGGGAAGTTAATTATACCCCAAACAGTAGGTGGTTTTTGTCTGCAATAAGAGGAAATGTTCTACCTGGCTATTTAATGCTATACTTCAAGTAGTAGACCTGAGGATGTCCCTTTACTTCACTTTAAAATATTATTTTAAGGTTCCCTTCCTTCCTGAAGTGTTAGCTTGCCTGATAGAGGCTTAAAAATTGTCTTCGCTTATATCCGCAAAGAATTTGAGTACAGCAGCAGGTTCAGGGCTTTAATTTTTCCGTTAGCCTGGAGACCAAACGTGGAAGTTTAGAAAAGAGCAAACTCAATTAGACAAAAGATCACTTTTAAATTTCGGGTTGCTAATGCTGTGTTTTTCAGAGGTCTCAATACTAGCAAATGGAAAAATCACTGGGGATTGTCTTAGATGTGAACAGGTTAAGCCCTGTGCACACATTCTACCAGTAGCCAAAACTTAGGACAGAAATGGTAACCTCTTTGGGCCCATCAGTTTGCTCATGTGCTGGGAAGAAAGACCTGTTGATGAAACAAGTGAGCAGGCTTTCCTGTGTGCTGTAGGTCATGCCAGGTTTCAGACTCCGACAGGTGTCGCTGGGCTCTTGTTAGCAAAGAATAACAGTTATTTTTAAAGTAGATACTCAGCTACATCAGCCTGATAGGGTTAAGACTGAGATCTAATGGGATCAATAGGATCTTGCATGAACATGGAAAGACCCAAATGTGTTGATGAACTCTGACTACCTGTCAGCTATGTTAAATATTAAAAGTGTTGTAAATGCATTTTATAGGCTATCTCTGTGGGTGGTAAAACTTGTACAAGGTGTGATGCCTGATGATGCGTGGCAGTAACCCACAACTCTGGAAGAAACATAAAAGCATTGTGACCAGGCTTTGCTCCTGAATGCTTTTTATTTTTGTAGGTAATTGTTTGAGCTCTGTATAGAATCTCTGTATGCATTAAGGCAGACGAAATGTAAGGAAGGACTCTTCAGGAAAGAGCCTTCTGACTTTGTGGTTGCGTAGGCCCTGCATTAAGATAGTGATTGCAAATCACTGTCTGCTAGCAAATCCCTAGTACTTCCAATCCCTTTTCAATGTAGGTTCAACATAGTTATAGAGCTTCTTATTACACTAGACCTGCTTGGTGAAAACTTAAATCAGAGGTAAAACATAAATTTTAGAATGACAGGCAGGAAAGCAAGAAAACTTCTTTGTCAGCCCTGTAGTAAGTCACCCTTTCCATGCAGCTATGTTCTTCATGCCAGTGCATTTCCTTGCAGTTTGTTGTTTGAATCCTCCTAGAAAGGACGTGTTCAGTGCGCTCTTTTTTTCCTTTTTTCTTTTTTCCTTTCTTTTCTTTTTTTCTTCCACTCTCAGACCAGTGTTGGCTATGCTGCTTGCAGGTTAACCTTTCTGCTGAAAAGTGGCACTATGAATACTCTTCGGAGCTCAAACAACATGTCCAAATTCTTCTTTGCCCACAAATGCAGATGATATGTCCTTTGATGTCTCCTGGTTTGCTGTGCGCTCCTTTGCATTGGACAGAGAGCCTGTCTTGCTGGCCTCGCTGGACCGGAGAGGGATTGTCACGCAGAGCAGGAGAAATGGGAGCAGTGACCTCAGCCTGGAGAGAATCAGCCCACTGGAATTCCGGCTCCGCGTGCATGGCTGTGAGGACCATGACTTTGGGAACCACTACTGCGTAGTGACCCCGTGGGTGCGATCTGCCACCGGCATATGGCAGCGGGAACCTGACATCAAAGCCAAACCCATCTTTCTGTCTGTGAAAATGGATGGTAAGAGATTGCAACATGTTATGCAATATTTTTTTAACACCTTGTTATGTCTTTCTGTGACAAATATTCTCCATTGCTATTTTTAACGGTGCCTGTGATAATCTCATTGGATTTTGTTATCCTTTCCTATTGTTTTCAACTTCTGGTTCCAGATTCTGCAGAGTAGGTAGGCCTGAATAGGTCAGACTCATAAGACTGGAGCATTCTCTTTCTTGATCATCTCTTGGTGATGTTTTGCATAGCTGGGGCATCTTTCAGTCAAGGCATAGAATTCTCTCCAAGTGTTAACCCTTCTGCTGCCTGCAGGAGGAAGCCTTGGTTTGCAGATGGGGCGTGCTGAAGTAGAGGCGCATTGTGGTTAATATCAAAGCTGAGAACAGAAGATCAGAGCTCTGACTCCTTCCTCCCTCTGCTAACCACAAGACGTGCTGCTCCCTGCACTTAATGCCTTGTCTGCTTTCCAATCTGAGTTGCAAGTGTTGCTAGACTTCTTGAGAAGCAAGTTGCATGATAGATGATGCATTCAGCACGTAGCTAAGGGGGGAAGTTAATGCAGGAGGGGTTTTGAACTAGTTGCTTTCTTCTCAGTATGACCTTTCCTGGAAATATTGAGAAGTTCCATGAACTTGAAAGAAATCAGAAATTTTTGTTCTCCCTACTGTGCAGATAACTATTATAACTGTACTTTCCAAACTTGTTACAGTTCTTGACCCTGCCTTTTAAATGAGCAGTAGGTGCCTATAAATCAACTTCCTTCCTCAGGTACCAACTTTGGACGTTGATTAGACAGGGTTGTTGAGTGGCAGTGAATATACTGTACAAGTAGTTTTAATCAAGCAAAGCGTGAAGGAGACCACTCCGTGCCATTGCAAAACATATTACAAAGAGTGCAGCCACAGCCTGCCTCTGATGGGGAAATTTTACAAGGCTTTTGTGCGGAGGCACAGGTAATGGAATACCTCTTGGAACTAGCTCTACTTTACTATCTCACTCCAAGGTTTCTCTGGTGCTTCCAGCCTCCCTGAGGCTTTGAAATGGTGGAGGAAGAATTAGGATGAGGACGTAAGGGAGTACAGTAAGACACTAATTTTCCAAACCTCAAAAGACAGAAATCAAGAAGGAAAATTAGTGTGATTTCCTGCTGAAATAATTAATCTGCCCATGACTGAATAATGTGGGATTTTCTCCTTTTTTGGGCAAGAACAAATGAAGGGGGTCTCTGAATTTCTTAGTGATATCTAATGACTTTGCCTTCCTTTTTCAGTTCTGAATGCTTTCAAGTATCCCCTGTTGATTGGCATTGGTCTGGCCACTGTCATTGGACTCTTATCCTGCCTCATTGGCTACTGCAGCTCCCGTTGGTGCTGCAAGAAGGAAGTGCAGGAAACAAGACGAGAGCGTCGCCGGCTAATGTCGATGGAGATGGACTGAGCGTGGGAGCCAGACACACTTGCGTTTCGGGAGAGACTCACGGGGCTCTTGGACTGTGCTGAGACACTTGCTCACAGGCCCAGACAAGACAGTGCATTTCCTCTCTGATTTCAGCCTGGACCTCAAGCTTCTCCTTGTTACACGTCATGTCCTGAGAGCATTCAGGCCATATTTAGGAACTCAGAGTTCTCCTTTTCCAGCAGCACTTTCTGCATAGGGATCATGTCCTTCTAATGTGCAGACTGCTGAGCCTTCTTTCAGCAGAGCCTTGTGACAAAATTCACTAATGTTTTTTTTTCTTTTGTTTTGTTTGGTGGGGTTTTCTTCTTTCCCCCCTTGGTTTTGAAAAGATGTCCCTGTATGAAAGCATGATGGGCAGGGCGATGGGTGGGAAAGGGACTGGTAGAAGTGTTAGACTTTCATTGTATTAACCAGTCTACTTTTCCCCTTTACCCCCATCACACCATCCTAGTCCCTTTTTCTGTCCATCCTGATATCTCACAGACTTCTCTGTGTTGGATTGAAGACTGGAGAAGGTTCCTCTGCTGATGCCTCATGAGACTGTCCCAGCAAAGAATTGAATTATGGTTGTCAGCATGCCTTCTCTTCCCTGGCTTTCAAAGGGTTTGCAGTTAACCCGAAACATAACTTGCCTGGAGGTCTGAGAAACTTCTTTTTTTAAACTTTTTTTTATTATTTTCGGTGCTCGAAGCTCTTACCTGTGGTGAACAGAGTCTAACTTGGCAACCCTGAAGAGTCAATCCTCAGACAAGCATTTGTTAGAAGTCTGCTTGTGGCTACCTTCTCCCCCACCCTTCCACCTTCTTTTCTCTCCACTACAGCTGCTCACGTTGTGCCTGAGACCCTGTTCTGCTTGTGGTAGGGGCGCACGTGGTGTCTAGGGACAAGGCCCAGCCTTCTGCTGCCCTCAGCAGAGAGAGGTGGGAGACCTTGCCCCACTGCTGATGGTGTGACTTACGGAAAAAAAGCCCCAAAAAATACAAAAAAAACACAAAAAACCCCCCAGAAACCACGAGATGGATCTTCATCTGCAGTTGACAAACTGATCATTTTCAGAGAAGACTTGTAAACTATGTATAACTAAATGCACAGACCAGACTCTAATGCTGCTTCTGCCAGTCACTCAATGGTAACCCTTGAACCTGTGAGCAGAGTCTGAGATCTGCAGTAGCTGAAGTGCAGCTCAGGGTAGGAATAGGAGCAAGCCCAAGAGGGCAGCAAGAATCCTTCAGGTTCCAATGATTGTGGTCTTGTGCATGGGCCTGCAGCAGGGCTTCCCCATGGGTTTGAGACCTATTCATAGGTGCTATAGTATAGAAGTCCTGCTTTGGTCTTCCACATGTGCTGACCTGGCTCCTGACTGGGAGCAGCTACTTTTCCAGGCAGTTCTGTCTTCCCAGCACAGCTGGTGTTTTAAGCAATAAAAGTCAGAATAAAGATACTGTGTATAAACAAACAGGGAAGTAAGACACTACCGCAACCTGACGTCACAGCCAGGGTTTGGCTCACATCAAGAAGGGTGAGAAATGTAGAGTTGAGACCAGGCCTCAATACTTTCCAACTTTTTTTTTTTAAGGTAAAAGAAAAGATGCATGGAGAGCATCCATGGAAGGTAGTGGCTGTGGGGGGCTGTTGCCAGTCTAGACGTTTGTTGTGTAGTCAGTCTGCTTCATTAATAGCTCATCCCACTGCACATTCCAGGGGAGCTGCAGGTCTGGTATCTGTGCTATGAAGGCTTCATTTCACATTAGTGTTTGTGGAACCTTGCACTCAACATTGTTGCTATTCCAAAATTATGGTTTTTTTCCGGTAAGTTTTCTTTGTGTGGTTTGCTCCTGTCTTGCATTGTGACCTTTGTTCTGAGGCTGACGTGAGGGATTTTTCTAGAAGGCTGTTCTGCTTCCCGTGTGCAAACACACGTGCAGTCACAGAGGTGTCCAATGATTTTTGGAAGCTGAATGTGAGACTCTTCAAAATGGACTTGATTTGCAGAGTTGGGGCTTGCAAGTTGTTATCTGATTCTCTAAGACATTTCCTGTAGTGTTCCAAAACACCCAATATCTGTACACCTTTGGAAGACTTTAGCCCTGAACATTCATAGCAACTTTTCTTTCTGGCTTGATGGTTTCCTTTCTGGAAGAGCTCTGAAAAGGCCTGTTGCAGACATTTGTAGCTGCCTCTGCTGAGGAACAGGGCAGAAGCAGTCTCTAGCTTCCACTGTGAAAGCCCAGAAATCTGTAGTGACACTTTCTGAAGGAAGGGAGTTGAGGAAAGGATTCACTCGGATACTACTTTAATAGCAAGATTTTTTTCTTCCTCTCCTATCTGTCTGCTGTAGTGAAATCTTGCTTTTTCCTTGGATGTTGTGAAGCACCATTCTGGTATTTGGAATGCTGGCTGTCCTGCCCACACTGATCTAGCGGCTTCTTTCCTGCACTAACATCTGCTTTCTTCACGGAAGGCCTGTGGCATTGGGGTGTCTTGGGAGGGGTGGTGGTGAAGTTCGAAGCACAGTCACTTTCTGTCCTTGCAGGCTGACTCCATTTATCTGCTCTTGGTTAAGTTTTAGAGAGAGAGGATCATGACTGTAATGCAATAATTAGGGAATGAACGAGCAGGGAACCGCCAGCTCTTCCCAAGCACATAACATAGCACACTTTCTCCCTGCTGGAAAAAAACTCAGGGTTATTTTGGTCAGAGCTCCCAGCTCCAATGAAAGGTCCCCATGTTCTTAGCTAATGCTGACCTTCCTTCATGGCCCATAACAAACCATCTTGGTCATTCCAAGTGAAGCAAGTTTGCTGCTAGCTCGTACTGCTGCCAGCCCCTTGGAAGGCAATGCTGCATCCCCTTCCACCCTGTATTTGCTGTAGTTGGAAGGCTAGAAGCTGAGGGGCTAGACTTACCCCCCAGGTTTCCTTCTACTTGTGCCAATTTTGTATTATCCCCTTTTTTTAAAATAGAGTGGGAATCTTATCTCTAATGAAAAAAAAATCTAGGTCACTTTTCATGTTTTTTATTATTATTATTTCCTGTGTGACCGGGGTTTGTGTGAGTGGAGGTGTGTGTGTGCATCTGGTTGTGTATTAAACCTGCAGAGTATCAGGAGAGTAAGCTGCCTGAGATGCAGCGCAAACATCCATATCCTCCCTGCTGCAACCTGTGGTATTGTCAAAGTATCCTAAGGGCTCACGTTGAACTTCCTCTGTTTGCATTGCCACATCTCCTGGTTAAGCTGGTAAATTCCTCCAGGCACTTCGAATTTTGATCCAGGACAAGCTTGAACATCAAACAGCAGAAGGGCAAGATATTTTCTTTCTTTTGTTTTCATTTCAAAGTTATAAAATAAAGTGTTTGGCACAATTCTGGAATGCAGGTACCGAGTAGTTCTAACAATGCTGTGTAAAATGTTTCTTTTTATGTTTAAAATAAAGAGCGAGCCTTTTTGATTATGTCTGTGCTGTGGGTCTGGGTGTTTGACCTATAGGCAGTTCTTTCCTTGTACCTTGCATGTATGCAGACACTGTTATTGAGGCAAGGGTATCAAATATAAATGTTACAGTCCTGTTTCCAGCACTGCTTACTTGTAAAATAAGCATGAGCCCTATTCTACAGTAGGTTTTAAATATTTGCCTACATTTATGTGATGAATTGGGGAACTTAATTGTTTTCTGAGTCTATCCTGTTTCTACATCACTGTAAGTCAACCTTTTTGTTGTGGGAGTTTTCTTTTGATTACGTAGGGCCAGGAGTCACAGTTAGGAGCATGTGTACAATATCTGCTCTAAAACCTGGGCATTAGATGTTGAGTCTTCTTTGAACCCTTCCTGAGGCTTTGCGTTTCCAAGGTACCAGGAGGAAAATCAGTAGTGTTGGAAGTAAACTTCCTACTTACCTTGCCAATGGCTGAATTTAGGATATTTCCCCCCTCCAGCAACCATGTAAGAACACCATGGTAGTACAGCAAGGAGGTGACTTGCTTTCCAGCAGGCAGTTGCTTGAGGATTTGGGAGGCCAAGACAGGCTTTGGCAAGGTTGGTTTGTGTTCCAGCCTGGTGCATGTTCTGTCCGAGATGGCTGCAGAGCAGGCCAGTTGACAGCAAAGTGTGCACCTTTGGCTTCTTTACGGATGGTGGTGTTGCAGCTGGCACGGAACGATATCCTCTGTAGGGTGTGCTTACAGGAAGCTGGGAGGTGGCACCAAGCTGTAAGTTCTCAAGGGGTGACAGAGACCATCAGCTGAGATAGAGAAATATCATAAATGGTCTCTGATCTCTCACTAGAGCCTTCGGCAGTTGCAGATGTTTAACACATACATGGCCACTCCTTACAGTGGCATGGGTGTGGGACAGCAGCTGTTGGCCTCTAGCTGTGCAGGTTGCAGCTTACTGGTAAGTTTGGATTAGTTTTAGGAAATCGTTTTGCCTCTCCCACCCCCTGGGATGACCTGGATCTTAAAATCCTAGCACACTTTCAAGAACTGTATTATCATAAAAAAGAACATAAAGCCAAAAGTCGAAGTCTGGAGACAAAGTGGATTACTTGCAAGTAACTGCCTGAGTGTTGCAGTAAATGATGGGAGTTACCAAATCTCCAGCATCACCTTGTATCTGCCATTGGTTCATCTTGGCTACCTGCCTATAGAGGTACCTAGGTGCCTAGTGTCGCAGAGACGGCCTAAAAAGCGCTTGTGTGTCAGAGTCTGCACCAGGCTCAGGCAATGGGCTTGGTTGTGCTTGTTCCACGACAGGACCCTGGCCAGTCCTTCACTGGGCTGAAGTTGACTGGAGTCTGGTAGGATGCATGAGAAGACCTGTATCCTCTTTTTCATGTGGAGGTGAAGGTGGTCATGCAAAATCTTCCAAGTAAATATATGGCTTTTGCCTTTTCAATGGGACTTCTATATTTCTAGAATTGGAGGGGGTTGAGGTCTGCACAGCAGGTATCAGGAGAGTTGCTGTTTCAAGAAAGAGCCTCTAGCAACTGATCCAAGCTGTGGGACATGCTAACTGAAGAAAAGGCCCCTGTTCATTCTTGTGAAAGGTAAATACACCTTAAATACAGCACGTGGCCTTCTATCGAACAGCCCTTTGCCAGGGATCTCCTTCTGTTACTGAGGAGAATGGCATTAGGCCATGGCAGCAGATAATTGACACTAAGAGCCCCAGGGGAGTGCCTGGGTTATTGAGGAAGCCAGGTTCTGTGGATTTCCAGGTCCCTCAGAAGAGCTGCCACAAAGACAAACTGTTCTCCTCTCCCTGGCAGCCGAGCTGCATTCCACAAAGTACCAGAAGTGTAAGTGCATGTCTGCTTCCGCCTCTGCCAAGGGGGTAGAAAGGCAGGGCTTTCCAAAGCAGACTTTGTAAAAACAAGTTAGTGTTAGATCGTGCTTTGTTCATGTGAGATTTTATAAGCTCCAACATGTACTGGGCCTTAGACGAAGTCTGTGATCTAGTCTGAGTGCAGCTCTGCTGGCTTCAGAAGTGAATAATGAAGCTTCAGATAGATGGACATGAAGTTCTGTTTGTTGTTGGCATCTTAACCTGGCTCATGCCCTCTGGTTCCTTGTTTGTACCGTCCTGCTAATGATTTGACATGTTCAACGGATGTCAAGGAGTCTCAAAGCTACTGAGTTCCCGAAAGTTTCTTTAAGGGTGGGGCTAGAGCTGCTCCAGCAGAGCTATTGTTATGAACATACCAGCTACTGGGCATCAGAGAACCCACAGAGATGTCTGAGAGGGCAGTACTGGTGTTGCCTTTGTGGCACTTGTTGCCCCTGTGCTGACTTCAGCTCTACAAAGGTCCTGGGCATGGTGTGCAGTGGCTGGCATGTTGGGGCTATGGTAAACAGGGTAAATATCCATGGTGCTAAGCATCTGCCTGGATATGTGAATGCTGTACATGGCTACAGCCAAATGCAGGTTCTGAGTGCAAGTACAGGAGTACTAACTTCCCCTTTGGTGTCCAGGTACATTCTCTTTCCTTCTGTCCCCAACCTTATTTGCTTACTTTCTCCATGTTTTCTTCCCTCTGCCTCCCCTTTCATTTCGCATTCTTTCCTTCAGGAGTCTCTTCTTGCCTTTGCCATCTAGACTGATGTTTGTCTCTGCATCTCTAAAGGACCGTGCTCTTTTGTGTTCATCTCTCAGAGAGAGAGTGGGGGGTATGTTGTTGTGGTGCATCCTTGAATCATCTGCTGAGAGCTCAGGCTGCAGAACTCCAGCCCAGTGCCCACCATGGATCATCTGTAAGGCTGGTACCAGACACACATGCGCACAAATGTTTTGTAGTCTCTTTCCTCATGAGGACTCCAGACAATATGCAAGGAAACTAAGCATCTCTGATGGGGAAATAACTCCAAAGGGACATTCAGATTGCCTTTGACAAAGCAGAAGGGACAGATTTTCTTGGGAAATAAGATGAGTTTGGCCTGCTTTCTTCCGAGCGTCTGCTTGCTATTGTAACACAAATCCTGCTCAGTGTCTGTGAGTTTCAGACAAGCGACCGCTGTGTTGAACATTTGTACCTAGTATGAAGCAAGGCCATTTCTCATGGTAACTGTGATAGGATTCATCTTCAACACACAGGCTAGCCGCACTGGACTTGAGAAACAAATACCTAAAGAACGCAATTTATCTGACATGCGTTTTAGAGTAAGGAGAACCTGAAGGTACCCATTTCTCACCATTAGCTGTGAAGAAAAGTGCAGGCCACCTAAGGCATGAGAATTAGGTGAGATAAATGGATAAAAGAATTGGCCAGGCAGGTAGGGGCTGAGAGAAATGAGGTAATGGCAGCTCCCTCTAGTGATGGGCTAGGGAACGAGGGAGGAAGCCACAGCAGACAGCTGTAATCGTTATTCAGCCAAGAAACAGATGATGGGTCCTCAAGATCTCTGTAACAACCATTCTCATGTATCTTATGTTTTTGTGGAAACAGCTCCAGGATGGATTTTAATCTCGATTTTGTTACTTGTGTAGTATCTCTGCCTTGGCATAAGAATAGTCCTTGTATTACCACTAGCAGAACGGATCCAAGCCACTCTTAATTGTGTTGTATATCCTTGTGCAAGCTCCTAGTCTTCAGTCATGCAGCTTTTCTACCCTGTGACTACTGGAGTCAGCCAAATCTCATACTGAGGTCCCTGGTGTGTTATCTGCAGTGTCCAGTCCCTCTGAAGCTGTCTCTTCTGATAGCTGTACCAATAGTGAGTGACCAGGCTTCCTGAAGTATTTATTTAGAGCAAAATCATGGCCATGAGGTGAGTCTTCCAGCAATGAAAAGGGTAATACATCTTTCTACTTTATCGAGTGTTTGGCCTTTTTGCACAGGGACAGACCTTACCGGCTGTTTTCTGTCACTGCCCACTGTCTTCTCCCCAGCACGCTATCACTGTGGGCTAACGAGCATAGCCTCTTCCCCTAGCTCCGAAATGTCTGTCTCTGATGCTTCAGGGAGAGCCCCTTCAGCAGCTGAGCTCTGAGGCCCCAGCCTGGCAGAAGTATACGTTTTCTTTAGAAACAAGATGTTAAGGTCCTTTTGAAGCTGATGGATTTTCCTGCAGCCTTTCAGGTGCATGCTGACCTGTCCTTGCCTGGTGCCATTATCTTTTTCTTTCTCTCTTTCTTCCACAGTCCCCTGCATTCATCCAGAAAGGTCTTTTATAAGTTGCTATTCATTAACTTCCCCTTCCTCCACTTGACTGTATACAGTGCTAATGAGATGGCTCTCAGGACCCTTGGGCATGGCATTGCTGTGTTTAAACCCTCCCATACCTTGTGTCACTGGTGGCAGCAGTGTGTCATCTGGGTGTCACCTCTTTCCAACTTGACCGAGACCCACATTTCAGTGGTGAGAGATGTTCTCCAAGTCTCTGGGAGTAGCAGGGGAGGTGCTGCAAGCTCCCTTAGGTGGAAGGTGTCAGGTGAAAGTAAAATAACTGCTGCTCTGTTGTAGTACTGTGCGCATCCTTTATCAAGCCCTTTAGTGGCAACACTGAAGGAGGAGTTGCTTTCACACTGAGACTGACAATTGGAGCACAAAGAAGTGAGATCCAGTTTGTACATTTGCAGCTCTTCCTGACGTCTCTGTCTGATCGAAGCTGTGCACCCCACAGGCTTTCCCTGCACTTCACTGCAGCTCCTGCCTTTTGTTTGAAGGAAATTTGTTTGGCTTAGCGTAAATAGAACTTAGCCTTTTTGTGACTATCGCCAAGACTTCCTTCTTTAGTGCAAGTGGAGGATACCAGCAGCAACAGCACCAATATTGCCTGCACCGTGTTCTGCTCTTGGGATGCTTGTGTGGCAATGAGGGCGACATGGGTTGGTGTTGCCCAGAGTGCTCAACCCAAACCGATGCCGAGGAGGGTGAAAAGGTGTCATATAGGAACAGAACATCTACTGCATGGCCAGGCACATCTGTCTGGTAGCTAAACACATCCAGTCCACTGAACAGCATGTTAATGGAAGATTTTGAGTCAAGGCCGCTCTGGCAACCCCTCAGTCCCCAAGATGAATTTCTTTGGACACCTGCATATGTATACTTGGAAAGAAGTTTCGTATTCATGGATGAAGGATGCTTTAGGCACTTCAAGAGGAACTGCAGTTGGCAGTTTTAGGATTTTAGAAAGGGCTGCTCTTAGACCTTCTGAAGCTGCTGCTTTTCCCATGACCTCAGAGGAGTGCGAAAGATGGAATTGTTTCGGGTAGATGAGCAAAGGCTTTGACGCTAGGTGAGCTATGAGTGTAGTTCTGCCATTGCTACCTTGCTTTCTCACTTCAGGAGCATAGCCGTGTGTCACTCCCATGTTCTTCTTTGTGCTGGGATGGCCACACTCTGCCTGTGTGGACAGAGCCTTAGTGTCCTCACTGGTAAGGATGGGACTTTATGTAGGTGGCGGGGTTTCCCTGGGTAGCCCTTGTGCTGCTCAGTGGGACCTACAGCCTCTCCTTCTTCGGCCCCAGCCCCGCAGCTGGCTGCCTACGGCTCCCAGATACTCTGCTCACTGCAGCGCGTTCAGGGCAGGGAAGAATCCCTGCGCTTTCAGATTCATGCGCTGCCATCAGAATCAGGCACGTGTTGCGTGAAGGGGCTTCCTGAAGGGCCTTGGAGACCTTCTGCCTTCCTCTAGTACTGGGTAACACGTTTTGTGCATCTTCCACTCAGGCCTGTTAAGCGGGCAGCTCCATACCGCAGCCACCGGTGCAGTGGGTTTTGGCAGCTGGAGTTGTCATTTTTCCCAGCTTATATGTATTTAACAATTGGCTACAGCAATGGCTGTTTAATTCCCTTGCTAACGTTTCCAGGGCAGCTATTTAATTTTTTTTTTAAACCCTCTTGCTTCTGGAAATCCTGTAATCGAATCCAGGCTCTGTCAATCTAATTAGTTTTGAAGTGCAGCATCTCTATAACTTAGAGACCTAAATAAGTGGCTTAAAATTAAAACCTAGCTTCTCTCCCAACACGTAATACTGTTCTGTATTCCCCCACAGAAGTTCCTACTGAACACCAGCCCTCTGCGATGCTCCCCCTCTTTCCCTCTCTTAACCTCCCTCCTCTCTTCCCTGGCCTCTGCCCTCACTCTGTCCATCGGGAACCAAAACAACCAGGCTAAACCCTCTGCTGCTCTGCTTCAGTCTTTTATGATGCTGCTTGCTTAGAAGATGCTGATGCCGCTTCAAACGCCAGCACAGAGAGGTCCGGGGGCAGTGCGTGGCAGCACCCGGTGCTTCGCAGGAGCCAAGCTGGGCAGGGGCTGCGCTTGCAACTGCTTGGTGACGTGGTCAGGCCCTGTGTGCTGTGGTGGGGGATCGCCGGGGTTTATGGAGGGCAGGCTGCGCCGCCTCGGAGCCAAGCCCTGCAGCCAGAGGAGCATGGTCTGACACAGCGCAGGAAAGGGCAGCTGCTGGGCAATGCCTCTTTGCCAAGGTGCCACAAGAGCTGGCTCCTTCCTGGCTGCTCCTGCGAGGAGCTGGCAGGGAGGAGATGAATTACCTCCCTCGGTGCAGCATCCCTCCTGGTCTCCAGCAGCACGTTGTGCCCCTCCCTGAGCTCTGCCACCTGCAGCGAAGGTGAGATGTCCAGGAGATTTATATCAGAAATGCAGTGTAGGCCCAAACTACAAAGACTGGTGGCTGTAGGAGAGTGAGGCTTTTCAGCCCTTTTGTGTGGGTAGTAGACTTTTAAAATAAATAATAAAAGGGGGGGTTGCTAAAGAGCGCTTTTTATTAGGATAAGATATTTGAGCCATGCAGTTCAGGCTCTGCTTATGTCCCCCTAGCAGAGCAGATTCAGAGCAAGTGTGTTTGCCTGCTGCTGCGGCAGTGAAGCAGGAGTAACCCATCCCACTTTCCTGAAGGACTTTGGTGTCTCTGCAGTGCCCTGACCGATTTTGTTCTTGTCTGACTTTTTGCAGTGAAAATGGTGGTGCAAATGTGACCAAACACCGGTTCACCAAAAAAGAGCTATGGGTGTTCTCCTCCTAGGCCAGCCGTGGCTGATCACTGCTGAGGGTGGCTAGCGTCCTAGGAAGCTGCAGTTGCACAGGACAGGTGTTTCTCTGCTTTCAAGCCTGTTCTGCTCTTGGATGTCAATTGCCTTTTTTTTTTTTTAAATGATTTGTTTCAGTTCCTGTACTAGTGATACTGTGTTTTTCAGTGCAAAACAATCACAGCAGCCTTTCTGTGCTTCTGTGGGTTTTGCTTATGAAGACCCTGTCCTTGCTGTGTGTTGGAGCCATGTCGCACAAGGGTCCAGGACATGCAGGATTTCAGCGACAGAAGCAGTCCTTCCCACCACCGTGAGAAAAGGTCACTGTTTTCTTCACCTTTGCTAGGCTTCCCCCTGTGTTTGTGGCTGCCTGGTTTCCCTGGAACTGGTGGGCGGTTTGGTTCGGCAGCACATCAGTGGGGAGATCTTTATCCACCGAGATCTCACTCAGCTCCAACAGCCCAAGGCGAAAGCCCACATGAAGCTGCAAGGCGAGCTTGCAGTAAAGCAAGCCTGACTCTGGCAGGAGCTGGAGGATTCGGGCATTTGTGCTCCATCAGGAGGCTTCTGCCCACGAGAATATGCCCAGGGGATCGTGGCTGAGCCGGCCGGCCTTGGGGAAGCCAGGCAGCCGGCCAGCTCCTGCTCTGTAATTGGAGGAAGTAACTAGCTGCCTTTGATGTCTGAGCTGGGCTGAGAAAACCTGACAGCAGACTTCAAAGTCTGTTGCACTAGCTCCCCTGATTATCTGTAGGCTTCTAGTACATCCCCCAAGACTGCCAGATTATCTTGGCTAACGCTGCTCTCTTCCCCGCATCCCCCTACCCTGCCTGGCAGCAGCCCCTCGCTTTTGAGGCTGCAGCCTCCATCCCTCCCCATCCTTCTGTCCCTCCCCAGTCACTGTGGGTATGCGACAAAGGCGTTTCTGGGTGGGGGATGTGTCTCCTGATATCTGTGAAGCAAGGACAGAGGAGGCATTTTAGGAGAGCCTGCCTATAGCCTGCACCCCTGGGCTGTATTCCCCCTCCCTGTTTGGTCACAAAAGCAGCCTCTGCAGCTGCCCTTTGCAAGGCACTGAGATGTTTACAGCCAAGCAGGCACCATTTGCCTTTCACCTCCAAAAAGCCTTTGGGGAGCAGGGCTCCCATCCGTGATGCTCCAGGGCAGGTTGCACAACCTGAAGGGTGAGGAGGGGCTGGGAGGAAAGGGATCTGCTGTCTTTGCCCCCTTCAGCCTCTCTGCTGAGATCCTACTCCTTCAAATTAGTCTCTAGTTCCTTTGCCACCTGCGCTTCGGTGCTCGGGGAGCCCCAGCGTGCTTGTCTGTGTGAGTAGAGATGCAGAGGGCAGGTCATTGTTGAGGGCTGGCTCAGGTGGGGGTGAGAAGGTGGTAGAGCCATGGGGCTGAGCAGAGGCCCTAGAGCTTGTGCTCCTCCCAGAGCAGTCTGCTTTCACCTGGGATGTTGCATAGCAATGCCAAAAGCTCATGGGGGAACCCTCCCTTTTAAGAATTGGGATTTTTTTTTTTCTCCCAGAGCAGGCAACTTTGGCAGTGCCTGAAAACCCTTCCTATGCAAAGCCAGATTTGTCCAAGACATGGTTTGAGGTCTGGTTTCCTTTGGAAGGTGGGGTTCATCGCTACTTTTCAGGAGGTGAGGTAGGCTGTGCCCTCTGCTGCAATGGATGGCAGCCAGCAGCAAATGTGATGGCTGTGGGCAAAGGAAACCACAGCTGCCCTAACCCCAGGCACTGAAATGATGTGAGGGAGGTCATGGGGGCCGTATAACCAGACAGGGGATCTGGGCTACAGCTTCTCCTCTATGCTTGCCTTATTGCTTTTGGGTGCCAGCAGTCTGTTCCCCTTAAAAACCAACATTGACCGTGGGGTTGCCTCCTCCATCCTCAAGAGCTTCCGTAGCATTTCTGCCCTGTTGTGGGAGAGATCCTGCCTTATCCCCATCCCTCCCCAGGTTCCTTGCAGTATGCAAGGCGAGTGTCTGGTCAGCACTTGTCTGTGCATCTGTGCAGGAGGTTTCCAGGTAACCGTGGATGTTCCCGATTGCTGCTGTGCTCTTTTAGATAGAGTCTAAATTCATCCCAGCTGCACTGGGCTTGGTAAAACTTTCCATGCTGCATTTGTGGTGGTGCTTTTCTGGAAAGCTTTGGCCCAAAGTGCTGAGCAGCATCCAAAAAGGGTGCCTGCAAAGGGGTCCAGGGAGGCAAAAGGAAGGAGAACAGGTATGGAAGCATGCAATTAAAGATGGTCACCACCTGTGTGAAGGCCAAAACCAATGCTGTGGGCAACCTGACCTCCAGCCTTGTGCTCTGGAGTGGGAGATTGTGCTGCCCTGCTGCTCAGGTGCTGGTGGTGGCCAGGCTGTGCCAAGAGCTAGAGGTCAGTTGTGTTTAATCCCCATGGACACCACCTGGCTTGGAGGAGGCAAATCCTCTGCTCCTTGTAGGAACGGGCAGGGACCTTTTCTTCTGAAAGCAAACTTCTTCATCAAGAAGCACATTTCCCCCTTGCTTTTCATCTGGTGTCATCCCCAGGAAAATAGAGTAGGGGGATCTTTCTCCCCATGGATGTGGCTTCCCTGATGTGGTTTCTAATGGCAATGCTGTCTTTGTAAAGGATTCTCTGATCCTCTGCCTTTACCCTGCCTGGCGTAGTTAATAGCCGTGCCGTAGGTCTGGTTGCACTGATTTCCCAGGAAGGAAAAGAGTTAAGTTTTGGAATGTGCACTCCCAGGAAGAAGAAGCTGTTGGTTTTGTCCACAGAGCATTGTCGTTGCTGGTGATAGGACTGGGCCAGGCAATCCTATTCTCTCCGGTTTCTCTATTGCAAATGTAAACAGCGACTCATGCATCATTGGAGTAGCAAGCTTGGAGTTAAACTGTCCCCGTGTGTGTGTTTATCTGCACACTGACTGTCGGAAGCTTACTGAGGTTGAATTCCAACTTTCCTTTCCATTTGCTCTGTCGCTGTAGCAGAGATGCTTTTTGCTCCTCCGAAGTGGTAAGCGGGTTGGCTTGCTGTCAGCAAGATCATCCCTGGGGCGCTGCTGGCAGCAGGTTGCTCTTGGAAAGCAAACTTCTTCATCCCTTTCTTTCTGAGATGGGAGGGTTTTCATCCTGTAGCAGGGAATGGAAGCCTACCATGCAGTTATGGTTATGTGCATGGCTGTGTCCTACTGCCGTGGGACACACGGCCCCTCCTCACCAACAGGCATGCTGGGGCGCTCCACCAGCCTCTGCCCTGCCTGCTCAGCTGCTCTGTGGAGGCAGCGTGCACGTTTCAGTCTTGCATTGCACCCTCTTCCCCCAAAACAGAGCTGCTCCTCTGCTCCATTTCATTGCAACAGCGGTGGGTGGCAGGGGACAGACGAGATCCTTCAGGGATCCCTGTCTGCTGCAACAGCTCATCCGCCCAGCCTGCATTTGGCTTTCAGGAGAGCTGCATGGTGCTATGGGAGCTGCGCGCACAGGCTGGTGGGGAGCTGGCTAATGGAGGCACGAGCCTTGCAGCGAGGAGCCTCTGCCTCTATCTCCTGGCCCCGCAGGCTGTTGTATGAATCAGTTTATTAAACGGGGGAAGGAGGGACTTCATGTTTGTTTTGGTTTGTTACATGAATCTCGTTCCCTCTAAGAGTCCCATGGGATCAAGCAAAAGGACTTGTTTTACAGTTGGTTTTTGCTTGTGAATCCCTGAGCTAATTTAGCCGTTCAGTCGATGCCCCAGCAGCACAGTGGGAGCAATGTGGCTCCGGGATAAATGAGTTGTGCCACCAACGTTCCTGGGGGGGGGGGGGGGAGAAGAAAAAACCCAAAAATGAAAAAAACAAAAAAAAAAAAAAAAACCCCCAAAACCGGAAGAG
>Ga0181612_165498_pt1 | contig 29546 bp, 17 predicted proteins | sample HoacroProtozoa21_FD_119630 | JGI IMG/M metagenome (GOLD analysis project Ga0181612, IMG submission 119630) | Hoatzin crop microbial communities from Cojedes, Venezuel. Combined Assembly of Gp0051906, Gp0051904, Gp0051908 | reverse complement strand
TGGAATAAACTATTGCGCGATAAAGTGCACTAGGAGTATTCATAAGGGAGCACGGGGTAGTCACCAGTAAGCTGAAAATCCATCTCTAACTACTCCCTCAGTGACACCCCTGGGGAAGTCCAGGCAGGTCCCAATGCTGAGACAGCCCTAGTGGAAAAATTATTCCCATTTTCCCATGGTAGGAGATTTTTCCAGGCCCATTGGTTCTCATGATCTAGATCTTGAAACTCAGGTCGCAGGGCCTTGATGAATGAGGGATTTGAAGCTGTCTTATTCTTGGGAATAGGAATCTGCCACCAGGAGATGCGCACTGCCGAAGCCATCCCTCCTAACCCTGCATCAGGATGTAGCATGTGTTTCAGGCCCCCCAGAGCAGCTGACCAGCCAACTCAGTGAAGATAGGGCTTTGTATCTGTGCTGGTACCCTAGAAGGATTGAGCAGCCAACATCACACATATACAGCCAGGGGCTATACTTAGGGCAGTTTCTGTTCAGTTCTCTTGTCAGACATTAATACAGCATTTGTACCCAGCATCAGTTTGTATCAGCCAAGAGCCCTTGATCAGACTTCAATGTACCCCATAAAGCAATCGTTTGCAGGGAGCAAGGGAAGTGATCTCCTGGCTAGGAGACTTCCCAGGGAGTCTGTTACTCTCTTTGATTCCACTTTATATTTTTCTTTGTGTGAATTTACAGACTATGAGAGTTAAAGAGTATTCACATTTGCTAGTTTTACCTAAAGAACAGAAATGTGCTATAAATGCTCCTCATCTGATTTCTACCGAGATCTGCTAGACAATTATATCAAGGTATACACAGCAGGGAGTCAGGTACCAATCCCAGCTCTGCAAAGGAGGCACTACCTGCTGCCCTCACAGGTGAGAAAGGATGGATCTGAGCTCAGTAAAGGAATTTGGGGTCCCCCCATGAATAGCACTCTTAGGGCCTTGACAACATCTGGGTAAAATCTACTCATGGTTCAAAACTGGAATGGCCTACCATTTGGGATGCCTGAACATTCAAGACATCCATATTTTGTTACCCAAGACCTGAGCTGCCGACAACCAGCCCTGCCGTTGCCCCTGTCTTGCAGCCCTCCAGCTCTGCCAGCCCAGGGCTCCCCATATCATTTCTGCATATGTTTCCTAAGAATGCTAAATCACTGCAATGCCAAAAGCTGGCCTTAGCTATGTCTTCACCGTTAAAAAATATCCTCAAAGCCTCATTACTTAACACATTTTCACTAATGTGATGTTCAAGTGTCACTCAGTGCCTCATGTAGAAAAATGATATTCCAACACTTTAGCTACTTATGGCTAATGTTAAGGTGACTTGACAAAACAGTATATTCAGAAACATCATTGCCCATATGTACGCTAAAGGAACATTGCCTTTGAGATCATATTAATTAGAACTGAAGTCCAACTTCCATGGGCTGCAGGAGGAGGCAGACACCCACAGGTCTGAACTTCAGGGCATGGGAAAAGTCTTATGGATCCACCTATTTCTACATTATGGCCCTTTGTGCTGAAAAGTAATTTAGGCTTAGCTAACTTCTTTTGCACTGAACAGGGTCAGGAGAGCTCGCACAGTCTCCTGCCAAAGCTTGGCTGTCAGGGTGGTGACATTTAATGAAGGGAACAAAATTAAGGCAGGGAGGGGAAGACGGTGGTTAGCATGTTCAGCTACCAGATCAGATTCTCAAAAGCTCATGATCTTGAAGGTCATCTTCATCCAATCTAAATGATTCTATGATTGTATGATCTTTTCCTTTCCCGGCATGTGATTTCTAGCACGGGGCATGGAGGAAGGAGCCTGTGGAAACAGCACAGGGCTCCACAGGCAGATCAGCCTGAGGTCATCAAACGTGTTTCTCCAGTGCTCAGATGAAGAATTGAACCCATCACTGCACACTGACTGACTCACTGCACTACTCAGGCCCCTCGCTGAAAGGTTAGGGTGAAGCACTAAGCGAACATGGAATTTAAGACGTGGATTATATCAACAATTACAGTCTGGAGCATAATTCAATTATAAATTAAATTGGAGTTAAAAAACCCTACCATAATAATAAAAGGGCGATTTGTGTGTTGATTAAAGTGAAAACATGCAGTCATTAGCCTGTGTTTAAATCTTGTTAGCTGCGAGCAGAGCTGCGTATTGCCATTAACCTAGCGTGTGCCTGGGGGGAACTGGCACTTCTCTGGGTGTTTAAAGCATGGATGTGCATCAGGACAGCTACTACCCTCTGGGACCTCAACCCTGGAGGTCAGGAAGGAGAGTGGTAAGTATTTACTGGTAATAACAATCATTCATACTATACATTTTGCAAAGCCTTGTACACATCTGTTTTCATGGGACAACAGCAAGCACAAGATCACCATTTTTAAGCAGGAGGTGCAAACAGACAAAGGCAGATGACGGGAGATGCTTGCTCTGTAGACCACTGGCCAGCCTTGCTGCCAGTCTGGGGCTACACACATAAACGGGAGGGAATCGCAGTCAGTGTGTGGGCAAAAGCATGAGGTCTTCATCCATCCCTGGTGAATCTCAAGAGGGCAACAGAGGCCCTAAATGAAAAATATCTCCTGTCAGCATTTCTGCAGCCCACAGAAGTTCTTAGCAGACCAAAGCCAGGAAATCCCGCTCCTCTGTGTTTCTCTCAACGGCCTTCAGGGAGCCTGGAGATGCTCTATGTCCCTGCCTCACAACCCCGGCAGCTTCTTGCCCCCTCTGATCTGTGTTGTGGACAGGGCAGATGCCTCAAAAGCAGGCCTGATACATCCCAGGCCTCCTTCACACTCACCTTTAAAACGCCAACACACTTTCCTCTCACACGGTGCTGTACGTCCTTCCTCACACATCTGTTTCGCCACACTGGGCTCAGGAGCTTGCGTCTTCCCTGCACATTTTGAATAACCTTCCTGAGTAACCCTGCTGGGACACATAAAGGCTCCTCGCAGCCCCTTCTTTCTCCTGTATTTCACACCTCTCCTGAGCCAGGCACACTGTGTTCCTATATTATGAGAGAATAATTGCTTTTCCCCAGCTCACATCCATACTATTTTTTCCTCTTTTGTTTTACAAACTCCTTTCCTGGAGAAATATGTCCCTGCACCAGAGCATTAGATCGAACTTTTAGATCAAATTATCCTTCTGTTCTATAATACCATCCGTAATTACTCCCTGTAACTTTGCTTTTGCTGGTGATCTCAGCCATCAGGCAATTTTCACACATCTTTCCAATAGAATTCAAGTACAAGCAAATATTAGACTGAGTGTGAATTTATTTTTATTTATAAATTACTTAACATAGAAAAAAAGAGACAAGCTCTGAGCACGTAGCAAATTACTGACTTGAAATAGATTTTGCAAAATTTTCCTTTGTTGTTTTCTCCTGTGCCTTGCAAAAAGGAATAAAAAACCCACATGTTCCGATACTGGAAAGAAAGAAGAGGAGCTGTAGAAACCATGGCATATTTCACAGTGTAAAGAGGCATGCAGTAGTCTTGAGTTTTCTCTACAGTGAGATTCCTCAGCCCGTCATAAACTTGGGCACAGACTCAAGATTCCCACATGAGAAAGGCAAACTTAGTATTTCACCTGTTCAGGTATATCTGAATTGAATCTCCTCTAGGCTCTCAGTACTTTCACCTGGGAGCTCCTCAGTTACACCTGCCTTTGATTTGGTTTCAAAATTTTTTTTTCCGCAGATTCATGTCGCTTCCTGCAAAATTTTGCCCAGACATCTGGCCAACAGGGAGCTCTAAATCAACTCTAAAATAGCCCAAGTTCAGTTGAAAGTGTAGCAGAAGAAAAAAAAATAAAAGAAAGAACCAATTAAAACCCTGCTTTTAACTCGAGCTCAAAATATTCAGTTCCAGAACTGAATCCAAAACCAAACTTTGCGGTTTAGATCCATCTGCCATGAGACCCCAGCTCACAGGTGGAAGCCTGTAACCCACTGCCAATGAGGGCATGAGACTGCAGTGGGAAGACTTGGCTGGCAGAAAATGTCAGCGTCTGTGTTCTCCAGGGGCAACAAGCACTGGCTTGCTCATACAGAAACTGGACATTGAGGCAGGTAGGAAAAAAATCAAGATCGTCACAAAAGACTGCAGCACACTTCTTTTGTCATTTTGGCCAGGCTTTTCCAAGCCCAGGGGGAGCAAGTGCCTAGCTGTCTTAAATAGGCTTCTCTTACTATCACCAGCAAGCAATAACTCCTTTCAGCATGGATTATCAAGGCTAATCTTGTATTTGAACTGGGAAATCACAGGGAGGTTGCAGGAAGGAGGGCTTTTGGCTAAGAGAAGGCTCCCAGTAGTGGACTTTGCTCATGTTAAAAGTCAAAAAGAGAGCGTGCTTAATGACTTTTGGCAAGCCTTCTTTCAGCCAGCAAGTTGCAGAACAGATCAGATTGTGGAATCTCCATTCTTGGAGGCTTTCAAGACTCAGCTTGACAAAGCCGTGGCTGACCAGATCTGGTGTTGGTGATGGTCCCAGGGAAGCTGCATTATGTGATCTCCAGAGGTCCCTTCCAATCAGCCTTTCTATGATTCTGTAGCACAGATATAACCTCCCTGATATGGTTCTTTGTATAAATACAAGAGGTAGGGCTGAGTCTGCATCACCCCTCAGACTTCCCAGCAGCAAAGTGAAACATAGGCTCAGAGAATAACTTGGGTTTGAAGGGACCACTGCAGGTCATTTGGTCCAACACGCTGCTCAAAGCAAGGCTAGCTTAGATCGAGTAACACTGCAGCAGATGGAGGAGAAATCAGAGACTATTTCCAAAGGCCCACCAAAGACGACTGAGAAATCCACCTTTATTCAGAAGGTTTACTTCTGTTACTGGGCAGCCTGCCAAATACGTGGTTCCTAACGGAGCTCATGCCTCCCCCTACAATATTTTAGGATTCTACTAATATAAAAAAAGATGGAAAAAATGCTGTCTTCGTTCCACTGCTAGAGGGAACCCTACAGTCATCAAACATTGAAAATGGAGCTGGAAGGTACTCAGGGAGATATCTAGTCTCTCCCCCTGTCCAGGAGCAGAATCCCCCTGCAACTGTGGAAGTTCAGGTACAATTTGTCCTTCAAGCCCTGTGGAGAGAGAGACCCCATGGTGCCTCCAAGCAGCGTTTTCCAGTGCTTCAGTCGCCTTCCTATCATAATGCTTCCCAGTGTTTTAACTTAGTCTCGCCTCCCACGGTACAAAGGAATGGCATCTTTCCCTCTTCTTCACGCGCCTTTTGTAAGTTACCATCACAGCCTCATGGATACCTGTACAGCACCTAACACCACTGGGCATGAATCAGAGCCTATGTACAGTATTTGTAAGACCCAACCTGTGCCAATGAATGCACTGACCCCATAAAGCAGTGAAGTGTCATTTCAGAGATGAGAAAATGAAGCAGAAAGACAGGCCTCATAGCGGCATGCCAATGTTCACACAGAAAGTCTGTGCCAGGCCCAGGAATCAGGCCTTAGTTGAGCATCTTAATGTTCTCTCCTCTCCTTTTGGCACTGCTGAGATATGAAATAATAATAATCGTGAAATGTGCCCAGACACTAAGAAGATCACCACCTTAATGCAGATAATAGGAATAGCCAGCATCTGCGTAATGCAGAATCAAAATGGTTTATAATGGGGAGAACAAGATGTAGCTTAGAGTTTAAAAGTAATTAAAATTTCCTACCTAAGTTTCTTTTGCTTAATGTACTTCCAAAAAAATGTTCATCTGCTTGCAAATGCCTGACCCTAGGAGTTCAGGTTTCAATGCAATGGAAAGGCGTGCGTTGGCAGAATGACAGCAACCGAACAGCATCTCATCTGGATCCAAAAGCGTAAAGAAAGGGAAATACTCATTATTCTAGAGGCTCAAAGACAATTTCAATCCATTTTAACTCTAACAGGTCCCCCTGTGGCCTCTTAAAACCTACTGAATTGGAGCAAAGTAGTGTAAGCGGCAGAGTTTCATCTTCAAAGGTGCAGTGAAAATATCCAGGTTGACAAGAGGGCTCAGTTCAGGAGGTTTTGTGGGGTTTCGCTGTGGACTTTTAACAATGCTCTTCCGTAGCGCCTTTTATCCGTGGATCTCACCGCACTTCAAAGGTATTGACTGATCTGTAACCACGTTGCTTCTGTGAGAGGTGTATTATTATCTCAATTTAATTAATGAGGAAACTGAGGCACAGTGAAAGTAAGTTACTTGCTTCCTCACAGAGCGCCAGTGGAAGAACTAGGCTTAGACATAAGCTCTCCTGATGGTTTAGGTGTCCCTACTCATTTTGTCCTGCCCTGTTGCTGCTTGCCTTTTCAGTTGCAGTCCTCCTCAAGCCCTTAGCTGTCAGGAGCTCTGGGGAATGTGAGAGGTGCGCTGAGCCAGGCAGTGATCACAGCAAGACAAACAGCAAACCTGCCTGCTCATTTAGAGAAGTTCTGAGCATGTATAGATAAATCTCACTGGCCCAGATGAGACCTCGTAGCTCAAACAGCCCTATTCCTAGCCCACCAGTCATCATTTGCAAAGGTATACAGCAAAACAAGAGAAAAATTCCTCCTTCCTCCTGTTACTCTAGCGCTGCACAGTGCAACTGCTGTGCTAGAAAGCATATGACTTTCCCCAAAATAAAAAAAAAAAATAAAATCTGAGGCCTGGACTGGAAACTTCAGTCATACTTCACTGTGCACCTCTTACAGAACTGTTTTCTCATCCCACAGTCACACATGTTTTATAAAGCTGTGTATGCACTTATATATATTTACATGCATACATATACGTGTGTGTATACACGCATATTGTTTCAAACAGTTGTGACTGGCAGGATTGCAATAGATGCAGAAATAAATGTTTATGTGACTCTCCAGAGAATAGTGAGGAGCAGCCCTGAAAAGCAAGAACTACTACCACCACCCAAGCAAGGCCTTCTACTTAACACTCTGACATGATTATTCAAATATCAGCGGTGTAAACTGTGGTAAGATCAGCATATTGAAGTCCATGTATTCCCCTTGCTTGCTGAGGCAACTCTGGCACGAGCCAGTAGTCCTCCAGACACATTAAAAAATATTACCTCATGCTTGGTGCCCTACTTGCACAGAAATTATGGTTGCTAGCTCAGATCCAACCAGTTCACAGAGTTTTTTCTGATTGCACTTGAACAGAGAGATGTGCCTGTTCATGGCAAAAAGGGAGTGGAAGGAACGTCCCCTCAAATTTACCTTTATCCCATTGTTCTCCTCATAGCATGTGAGGGATATGACTATATTTAGGCTGACAAGAGCAGGCAGTGGAGCCTACACCATGCTCGCAATGTGGGGGTTGATACGATTTGACTGTGTCCTTTTGAAGACAGTCCCATTGTGGAGGCTGGGCAACTCGAGCAGAAGAGCTCTGGAGAAACTGGATCTAAGCAGAGGGGAAGCAAGGGGCTAGGGTAGAGGCAGCCTCTGACTGAAGTGAGTTGCCAAATAGGACACTAGGGAGAAAGCCACACAGTCTTCATAGAGCATCTAACACAGACGTGATTCAGGGGACCAACACCAGGAGTCTGCTCTCCCTATTTCATTACAGGAGAGAAGCAGGTGCCTCCAGAAGGGAATTCCAGACTCCTGAGGTAATTGTATGAATGTTTTGTATCTCACTAACAGCAAGCACAACCCAAAAGGTCATGTTTGAAAGATACTTCTGTTTTTGCTTTGATTCCTTAAGAGAAGCCAAACTCAAAGGCTTTGACCCTATTTTTGGGAACAAGAAGTCTCTTCTCTCTCCCGCACAGGGCTGCTTCTGAGGCAAAGCAAGTCCAGTTTCGTCACAGAGCTGCATGGGAGATGATGCCAGCGAACAATGGAGACTGCTAAAACACCCTGGTTGCACCAGCTAACATCCTGCCAGTTAGACTCCATATTTGCTAAACAGGATGCATAGTCTCAATGCTGATCATGATTGATGGAGATGCTATGGGTTTTCTTAAGTGGCAGGTGCCTGTTCTTGTGGAGCAAGAGGATCTGAGTTATGTCACTGGTGCTGTAATGAAGATAGAAGACACCATGATGTACAGTGTGGAGACAACCAAAAATTATTCCTATGACCATGGATTCATTGAACTACTTAACGCCCTCACACGCCTGGAAATTTATAACGCTAATGGGGTACTTTGAGATCCATATACAGAAGAACTCAAGAAGGAAAATGATCATCATGTTCTCCCACTGTCATCTGCAGGTTTCAAAATATTTTACAGTCCTTCACTAATTGTCACAATGCCCCACTAAGTCAATATTATTATAATAATTTCCTAAGTGCTGAAAGACTGATTCTGACCTCTCTCACGTGTGCTCAGTCATGACACCATATCCCAGTTAGAGGGCTGTTTCTTACATTTCACAGCTATGGGAACATCATGGGTTGGAAACTTCTACTGCAGAAAATAAACTAGCTTTGACCACAAGGGACCGAATTAGAGGACTGTAATGTTGCCTTGTGTACATGGCAAGTCTGGCCCAGCAGCTCCATTGCCTTCATGATGTTTTACAGCACAGGTCCTGTCTCACAGGATAAATTTGGCAATTCTAGGCATGGTTCTGGGGTTCTTTCAGGTGGTGATTTGGGAGCTGACCCAGGGGCTCACAACTTGAGGCAGAACTCCTCATTTACACCCCTACAAAATGACAACAAAATCCATATAACTTGTTCAGGATCGCACAGCAGTATCAGTGAAACTGCTGAGTGTCCTCACCTTTAATCAGCAGATAACTCTTCTGTTCTTTAGTGGCAGCTAGTAGCTAAGCACCAGACAGCCACTCACTCACTCCCCACGGTGGAATAGGGGAGAGAATCAGAAGGGTAAAAGGGAGGAAATTCATGCACTGAGATAAAGACAGTTTAATAGGTAAAGCAAAAGCCACTCATGCAAGCAAAGTAAAATAAGGAATTCATTCATTACTTCCTATCAGCAGTAAGGTGTTCAGCCATCTCCAGGAAAGCAGAGCTCCACCATGCATAACGGTTACTTGGGAAGACAAACACCACTACTCCAATTCTCCCCCTCCCTCCCCTTCTTCTTCCCCCCACTGTATATGCTGAGCATGACGTCATATGCTATGGAATATTCCTTGTCCAGTTTGGGTCAGCTGTCCCAGCCGTGTCCCCTCCCAGCTTCCCATGCACCCAGCAGCACGAGAAGCTGAAAAGTCCATGACTTGCCTAGCAAAAACTAAAAACATCAGTATGTTATCAACATTATTTTCATCCCAAATCCAAAACACAGCACTACACCCACTACCAGAGAAGAAAATTAACTCTATCCCAGCTGAAAGAAAGACACCAGGACTGAGACAGCCCAAGTCAGCCGCAGGCAGAGGGGAGGCAGGAGGGGAACTGCATAGTCATAAGACCAAGTCAGAGTTACTGAAGCAGCTGTTTCAAATGAAAAGGAGGAGGAGGAAGGAGGAAAGACAGGCTTTAATTCCTTCTCAGTGAGCTCTGGCAATTTCCCTGCAATACGGAAATGGCTAAACTAATTTTTAAATGATCAGTCTAGCTTGTCAGCACTGTGCTCAGTAAGGGCTAATTTATCCTGCTTCTCATCCTCTATGATAGTAGACTTACCTGAAAGGCATGAACACACACAATTTTAAATACATTTCAATTAAATGTCAGATATGACACTGTCTAAATAAAGCTTGACAGACTTCTAAGCCACACCACCATGAGGTTATACGCCAAAATCCTACATGTCCAGTTATCACAGATCAAGTAGTAACAAAAAAATTACTGGCGTAAAACATTTGATATTTTTAATACCAATTTACGATGGATGGATTCCAGAGATTTTTCTGTGTTTTTTACATATCCACATTGTCAGCTGGATTCTTTGTAACTATGGAAGTAAAGTGTTACTAATTAATCTGACTCTTACTTCAGACTCTTACCTAGACTCTCATCCTGATTTTAGAATGGTAATTTCAAGACTCCCGGCAGAATATAAACACTGAAGGAGAATGTAAGGGCTGTATTTTCCTTTCCATAATAATAATGTTTCTGGTAATTTATTCATTGGAGAATTTCCTTACAAATAACCAGCTGTAGCATAGCCAGATGCCCAGAGTGGTAGCTAGGCAGTTAACATGCACAGATACTTTTGAAGGAACATTACTGAGCAATTCAAATAGTGAAATCAAAATGCAACGTTCACTTGAGACAATCTTTGCAGAGCTGCTCTTTTGTTAGCTACTAGTAGGAAGATAGATTTAGTTTATGTGGTAAAGCTGTTCATTTTCACAAATCCAGAAGGGACCCATTTGTGTCTCAGCTGCAACAGAAAGTGGGATACGTACAGCAAAGCAATAACCAGATGCAAATCTGTTGATTGGCTGGGTGTGCTGTAGTGACTGGCCACCAGTAAGCTCACAGACGTAACACAGGTGAATGAACTTGGGAATGCTATCATTATCTGCTTATCACATATCATGAAATATCTTTTTTCTTCTCACATTAAGGTGATAGCGTATAAAGTGGAGGATTACATATGCTATTTCACCAGTAATGTATTCAATACATCATAAACACAAAAAAGATGGAAAGACTGTTCTTCTAACACCATTGATTTTACACTACACATTAGGACTTGAGGCCATACCTGAGATCCTGGTTTAGATTAAATAGGTGTCAAAAACTTGCAACTTCATCTGATCTCATAAGATCTTCTCTACTTGGATTAATTTGGAAGAATGAACACTCTTTAATGGAAAGCTGAATTCAGGCTCTTTCTAGCTAGAAAGAAAATAAGAATATGTTTTGTCTGGAAAAACACAAAGCTCATACCACATTGCTCATTCTCAAAATTCCAAAGGATTTTAAAGTTAACTAATTCAGAGCTATCATCTCCTTTATTTTATTTTTTTAAAAAATAAACATTCACATTTGGCAGTCTGAGAAGTACCAAAGAAAAAAGAGAAGCAACACAAAGCCGTTGATTTTGCTCATGCACCTACACCCTGACAATAAGCAAGGAGCAACAAGCAATGAAGGGATGAAGGTCAGAAACACAGACTTCCAGTAGAACAATTTGAATGGTTCATCACTGAATGTTCATCAAGGCAGGAAACTGCTGACCATCAATTTTGCTGAATTATCAGAGAAGAGAAAAAAGTACCTCTTGCTGCAAGCATTAAGCACGCATTTACTGACATTGAAGGGAATGTCAAAATGCAGACTCAAATTGAAGTAAAAAAATCTAAAGCTAGATTTAATTAGACAATTGCATTACATATCAGCTTAAGTTTTGAAATATATTTTTTTCCTCTACTGGGACAAACCCAAAGCCTTTCAAATATTATTGCAATATGTCCCAGTGTTCATAGTCCAAATAGAAGAATTCAGATTTGGGGGCTGTTTTGGTTTTATTTAGTATTTCTTTTCTTCCCATTCTCTTTCATTTTGTCTGGTCAAAAGTAACAAAAGAACTCTGAAATCTCAGAAATACTCAAATGTCATCAGAATTAAACCATATACTTGAAACAGCATATTTTGAAGACAATACATGTAATTAAAAGCTTTTTAACCAGCACTCCAACCTCTTCATTTTCACCACTATCTACCTCTTAATGTGCATACAAGTCCAGACAAAGAAAGATCAAAACAACTACGAAGATCAGTGCATACTAAAATTAAAGCAGCATTGACAAGCATTTCATCAAATTTGGTTGACTATCCCATTGAATGGAAAGGGAGGTTCTCATGAGAGTTCTCGTTTAAATCCTTCTCACAAGCTTCAGCTTAAATGTACAGGGGATTTTTTTCTTCTTTTAAATCAGTTCACTTATCCTTAAAGAAGCATATAATAATTCAGTAACACTTGCTATAGAAAGTGTTACTACTTCTTCAGTTGAGGGACAACGTTAAGCAGGTCCAAGCCCAGGAGCACACATGCTATTGAACAGGTTGGGCATAGACATAGTCAACTCTAGGATGAAGTCACATTAAGAAAACACCCATGAGTGTGAGTTAATGAACAGTTTTAGGTGACATTAGTCTCATCAGATGTATTTCCATAAGGAAACACTGGGTTCAGCCTGTAAATGAGCTCCATGTGGGGAGACTTGCCGGACTTTGTCTCTTGCAGGAACACCAGCTGACAGTGTGCACAGAGCTTCACTGGGAAGTTCACAAAGCCACTGTCTTCCTCCTCTGAAAATCTCACACACAGCAAAACAGCATTATACCTCATAATTTGAGTCAGAAATGTAGCTTACTCAGAATGGTGCGAAATAATATAATACTAATCAAAACAAGCAGATGTTACAGACATTTCTTGAAGAACTTTGGAATTTGATTTTAGAGTCATATCTAACTCAGTACGATGTGCTTCATAGCAAAATGTGGAACATCTTCAAATCACAGTAGGTTTATAATGGAACCCGGTTTATGACCTGAGCTTTTCTGAAACTATTGTCTCTGTACATGCATCAAAGTGATGGTCTAGCAGTATCTGCACATTTCCTCATTTTTCTGCAAAAGTATGTGAGAAAAGAATAAAGGAGACAGCTATACTTGTTTCTGCTGGTAATTTCAGAAGGCTTAGTTTACAAATTTTACATTTGGGGAAGGTAGCACTTGGGATACATCTTTATTTGTGTTTGCTCAGTCTTAGGAAAATCCTGTCTAGCCAGAGATGACCTTATGAAACCAGAGTGTGAATATGAAAGAAAATTGTAATTAACTTGAAGATGAATAAAACTATTTTCAAAGTGAAGTTTCAATGAAACACTGGCTTCTATCAAAAACCTTTAATTGATATTATTTTGTACATCATCTTTGGTAACAAAATTTTGTGCCAGCTCTTATTTTTTTCTATGATTCTATGATTTTTTTCCCACTAGTATCAGGAGCAAGAATCATGGTAGTTCATTAAAGTAATGGCAATTATGTAATCACCTACTAAACCTGCCTCTGAAAACTGCTTCTTGTGTGAGACTGTTAGAATCCACCAATGTTAATGTTTGTGATATAGTGCCATGGTGCTAAGCTGAGAGCAGAAGACAAAGAAATATTATATAATATGTATTTATTCCCAGTAGGTACTTTTAAATGTATAGCTATATGATTTAACACTATGATAATCTCATTCTTATTAATGCAGCAATCCCCGTTGCAGTATCTCAATTTATGAGACTTATTAATTCACATCCATCAAGCTGCTAAGTCTTTTATCACAACAGTGTTTTCTAAAAGAGATGTATTCAGGGTAATTTTAAATTTTAACGCCAGAATATATCGTGTTGGATACCTCTATCGAATCTATCATTTGCTTCTCAGTAAGCTTAAAATTGTTTACTCATTCCACATTTTACTTTGATTGGCACAATCCACAAAACATTTCTACAGACATATTCAACTCTCAGGCTATTGAAACCCACCATGATTCTAACACTATCCTTTTACTGATGAGCTGTTAGGGGTATTTTTTAGCTCTAGCCATGCAGAACACAGAGTTAAAAGTGTCACATACTTAAATGCGCTTTGTTATCCAGAACAGGAAACCGATGATACTCAGCAGGACATATGCTTCGCTCATGAAAAGAACATTTTTTTAAATATTTTTCTGGTGAACTTTGTGGAACCCACACAGCCCATAAACTTGCGTTTCTTGCTCTTAATCCACAGTATCAGAGCTGGTGATATACACTCCAATTTGCAAAGGATTTAAAGACATGCTTTCCTCTGTGTATGCACAAAAAGCACTTTCCTAGGTTGGAATTAAAGATGTTCATAAAAGTGAAAACATTCCCCAGATAAGATGTAAGAAATTTAGTGACTACGCTGCTAAAATGCAGTCAACACAAGCACACGCTAAAAGTAATGGATTTAAACACATTGTTAAATCAGAGCCTGAATTACAATTGCAGAGCCAGTTTCCATCTCCTCAGCATTACAATTAATGCTGTCAGCCAGCAAGGACTTACTAGAGGGCCTGTAATCTCTTTATTAGCAGCATTTATTGTGGTCCATTGCTCATGCTCCAGTGATAGAAGCAGTCACTGACCTGAACAGAATACCACACACACCGTCATTGCATTGAGCCCAAACAGGTGCACAAACACCTTGAAAGCAATTTGTGCTACTGTGCAGCCACATTAGCACACAAAACATGCAGAAATGTAAAGAAAATACAGTTTGAAGCCATTGGTTTCTGGGGAAAGGAAGATGTACTGTGGACCCACCAACGTTACCAGTGATCACAGTTCACACAAGCATGCAGTCCGCCACACTGCACCTGCAGAGTGTTTAAACTTTCAGTGCGTGTGTGCTACACAGCCCTTCAGCTCTGTGTGTGTGAGTGCGTGTGTGCCCATGCAGTAGCCACTGGGCACAAGCTGGCTGGCCACGTGTCCTCAGCTCACACGAAAGCGAACCGTCAGAGGTCTGATTCACAGCACACATGCCAGATGGCACACTCGTCTGTATTTCCAGGACTAACTGACTTCCAACCAAGCATATCCTGTCGAAATACAGTGTTTCAGATTTCAAGATGTATCCATAATGGTTTAAAGACCGAACAAAGCTCAGATTGTAACTAAGAAAGACTGTCTTTGCAGAGAGATGGAAACAGCCAGTTTAGTGGGTGTCAAGAAATAATGCCTCACTGCCACCTACAGACAGTTTGATATTCCCTTTCTTATCCTCATATAAAACCTTTCCTGGTTCTTCTGCCCAAAATGCAGATATTCTGTACTGATTTTTATTAAAAGTAGATTAATCTCAAGTTTGTTAAGCAGGCAACAAAGTAAATCAACACTTAATGGAAAATGAATATGAGTTAACAGTCAGACAAATAGCCAGGTCCTTGTACTACTGAGAATGTGGTAACTAAGCCCAAAGGCTTTGATTTCCTGCAATACAGTGGTCTCTCAAAGGCAACAAAAATCTGTGGTAAATATAAGTACGTACATTTTAGTATACAAGCGTAAATACTTGATAAAAAAGCATCAACAATAAAAATATATCTGTGATGTGCAGTTGGACACAACAAAATCAGTATATACACAGCTCTCATCTCATCATTTTAGTCATTAAAAAAGGAACATGAAATATTTCAACTAGATCTTCAGAATTACTGTTTTTCATTACTGCTCCACTGAAGTTTTTGCTGGGTGTTGAAACGTCACATTGGGAAAACAATTTAAACACACAGCTATGAAGAAACTCTAGATCAGTTTAATATTCCTTGTTGTCATCACCATTCATTCTGCATGCAACAAATATTTCCCATCTTTGCCTATGAAATTTTGCACAGGCTCTCTTAAATTTGGTTTACATCAGTGTAAAAAAATTGCCATTGAGAGTTGCTTACAGTAGAGATTCCCAAACTGCATACACACACCACCAATCCAAAGCACCTCCAAGTGCTTCGTGGCTGCAGTGCTTCATGTCCCTGTGAGGTGACTCACCCTAGATGTGATGCCTCTGCACATCTGGAGCCACCCATGAGTAGGGTTTACCCCACAGTCAAGCCAAGCAGGACAGATAGCAGGGTTAAACGGATGGCAGTAGGGATGACAGGCTTTCTGGCACACACGACATATCTATGACCATGAAATTCAGGTTTTCAGTGTGGGAATAGTATGGTAATCAGGGAGAAGAAAGGTTGAGAAACCTGCTTTTAGACCCAGGGAAGGAGGAAAGAAGCAAACTCTGGTAGTCTCATACTCTTGGCCTATACAGAGCTGCTAATGCTGCCAAAACCCCCAAAGCCATTGCTGCCACTTCTTGTGGTGCTTGAGCAAACAGGCAGAGCTTGGGAATTCCTGAGTTAGAGAGCTGGATCTTATCATGAAGTTTATTTACTGACAGCCAAAAGTAAGGGAGAGAAGACTGAATTATTTCAACCAGAAGGAATATCTGGATCAAAATCTTCCTTCAGTTCTCTGCCATTTGTTACAAAAAGTCCCTGTAATAAATGCTGTAGTCTTGACACTATTTGGAAGTTGCACACATTTGGAAAGAACAATGTTCAGTCTCCACATTACTTGGGTTTTAGCTCCTGTTTTTTTTTTGGTTTTGTACATCAAAAGAAAACTATCTGGCAGTATAAGGACAACCAAGTTTATTGAGACTTGTGACAGTAGAAAGGACCAGACTGAAAGCAGTTCCTTCCACCACCTGTATGAATCTGTTCATTTGTACTGGTTCCCGCAACATGAAACTCTTCACAGATAGCACAGGAGGCCTTAGGACAGTAAAATTCCCTGTCTTCATTTACTTCCATAACTTTCATCAGCATTATCATTTTGGCTGAACTTTTCCATGCTAGGTGTCTGCACAGACTGATGGACTTATGGGACTTTTGTTTTTAATATTCAGCAATCCTGTTTAGATGTAGCTAAACAAACAACTTTGTGAACACTTGTGAGAGCTTGGGGGGGCAGGAGGGGAGGTCCACCTAAAAAAGTGTTAGTTTGGCTGCTGTACTAACAAATTCTAGTACTTCTTAAACTTCAACGGGGAGCTTCAAATTTGCTAGGGAGTCACCATTCACCACTGTCTACCTTTTCAAGACTTGAGTTACTCCACATTTGGCTAGGCTCTACAGTCATGAAAAAACCTGTCACTTGCACATGTCCAGTACAGATTTTCAAAGAGTTTAGTATTAGTATTTAAGTTCTCTAAAGAGTCTGTCTAGAATCAGAGTGATCCTCAAAGCTCCTACAAACTGAATACACAAAGGACTGCATTGATACACCACTCTCATTAGGCATGGTCCAACCAATTTACACAGAATTTTCCCTAAAACTGTCACAGAGGTTACACAGAGGATACTGGAAACCAGTCAAGAGTAGAATTACTAAGAGTATTCTGAAATGTCTCAGCTACGCTATTCATTCCCAACCTCTTTTCCCAGCTTATAAAGTCCCAAGACAGTCAACAGAGATTCTCTTCAACACTTTCATCCCACCTACAGGATGCTGGGACCAGGCAAGAACTTGCAGCAGCTTTCAGAGACCAACTTGCTTTTTCCAGGACACAATCACTGTACTGGGACAAGCACAACAAAGCTCAGTGCTGTCATTATACAGGAGCTGCATCTGTTCTGCATGTGACATTAAGCTTATTTATTAGTCACTCAGTTTGTCCCTTTTTAGTGGCCATGAAAAATGGAAGACATGGATGTAACTCAGCTCAAATTCTGTCCTAGAGAAAAATCAAAATACAAAGCAGACTGAGCAGGGAGGAAAACAGCCTCCATGAGAAGAGGCCTAAGCACAAGGCAAGAATGATGGCTGTGATTGAACTGCAGCCACTTTGTGATAGTATTCTTGAATACTATCCAACTTCATTTCTGGCTAGGACCAATCTGCATGATACTCTGATAAAAAATATCCTCCTCATGAAATATGTGTTTTTCACAGCATTAAAAATACCTGAGAAACTGTCATTTTTCCCCTGGGAACTTGAAAGGACAGACACCTCACTGCTGTCAGGAGAACTGTATTCACATTTACTTAGTGTCTTTATGCGGGCTGCTGAGGACTTTGGATCTCTGCTTTTCTTATCAGCTACTCTTGATTCATATGGGCCTAAGCTATCCGCAAGACTGAGACCAAGGCTTTGCTCACCTACTTACCCTCCCCAAAAGTGAACTGTGACTACACCTACTATCCATTTTTTCAGCTACTGAGCTGAAAGGCTCTTGCCAGTTTCACTTTCTGTCTGCAGAAGACAATTCAGCTGACAATAACTTTCTGGATAAGTAGTCTAGAAAACATAGGAGTGCTCTCTGGGACCTCTTAAACATGAGACACAGAAGACAGACCAGATAGACAAAGTAAAAAAGCAACAAGAAAGCTATAGCATTCAAATACCAAACAGCTAGGAAAAAAACTGGATAAAGTACCAGCTGGAAAGATGCTCTGAACTGTGAAAAAGGAAATCATTTTTCAATGTTTGGTTCACATTGTGTTCAGGGGAACAGAGTTTTCTTTCTTTGAAAAGATCAGAATTATGTGAAAGAAATATGATTCCATTACCAGTTTATTCCCCTCATGGGAAGAACTCGTAAGCCTCCCTAAAATTGACTGTTTCGGTCAGAAGTATGAGGTCATTATATTCTCTGACATAGACAGTATTGGTATCATGAAAAGGAATTTCAATTGCTGTATTATCTGTTTACCAATATATCTTAATACTAGGCATTATCATCAACTTTTCCTCCTGGGGCTTATATTCTACATCAAAGTTAACAGACCTAATTGCACACCACCATGTTATACTTTATTTTTAAAACTAAACTCAACTGAAACTGCCTCAGCTGTAGTATCAGATACTTAGACAGTCACTGGAAAAGATGTTCTGTTTTCTGAGAGCTTTTCTCAAATTCTTTGAGTGGCACCCTAAATTGGCACCAGTTCAGTGTCTCTAGAGCTGAGAAGTGAGAACTAGCCAAAATTCCTGTTTAAAAGTATCACACTTAATCCCCAACTTTGGAGGAATGGAGCTGCTGCCAGCCACTAGAGGCATTCAGCTGCTCTTGGGCTACTGGAAGCAGTTAAGCAGCCTGTTTCTCACTCTCGATTCTCAAAAAAACCCACAGAACTGGGTGATACCAATATCCAGCAGCTCACTGCCCCCAGTTGGCACTGATCCCAGTCCTTCCTCCATCTGCACCACCCCAACTGCTGTGCACTTGTATCAGCCTTGAACCAGCCCTGGCATTTGTTGAGCCTTTCACATAAGGGAATTCGAAGCATTAATCTAGCAGAAAACTAGCTCAAAAGGGGGGGAAGACAAGGAGCAGGGGATGTTTTCCAGTGGCTTATGGAACTCAGCTGGCTCCCAGAAGTGCCTGGCAGGCACCGAAGCTGGCATGACGGAAAGGCAGAACTACAGAGCCAAGAATATGCGAAGAGCAAAGAAGGCAGGAGCAAAGTAGCAGAACAGAAAAATTATCTTTCAAATAAGACAAAGGTTGAGCTAGATCTAGACCCTAAATCTACAGGGCCCACATGACCCTCTTCCTACAGTAGCTTTTCCTAATCCAGCAGAAATGGCAGAAGTATCTGCTTACTTCATCCTGGCATATCTGACAACCAAATACAGTTACTTGGCGTAAAAGTTTTTGCTCATATTTCTAGCATTCACTCCAAAGACATGCCACTATTTCATACTAACACTTTCTCTGTAACTCCGTGCACTTCAGAGAAGCGGAAAGATAATATGAATCCAGTTTGTTATCAATATGGTTCATGAAATTAGTTCAATTTCCACAGCTGCGGAAAAATCAGTCAAGCTAACCCTATATGCCATGAAGCTACTATGTAAAAGGAAAATTTCCCAATAAACTTCTATAGAAAAGAACAGTATTTAGTAATGATAACTCCAAACGTCAGTGAAATGTTTTGCTCTCAGACACCATATGAATGTGTGAAAGCTAACAGTGACACTGAAATACAACTACTACTCATTGCAAGGTCCTTTTCATCGTAGTCAACCAGCCTTTTGCTACCAATCTGTTCCCTAGTTATTTCAGGTCCAATATTATTTTCAAAATGATCCTCATACTGTTTTTCTTATTCATACAAATTGCCCTTAGATTCCTATAACATTCAATGGTAATTTTGAACTACAAGTAGAAGACAAGATATGAAGCTTCACAACTGATTTGCAAAGAGAAATGAACTCCTGGTGGTTGCTCAGAGAAACTATGACAGCAATATCTAGGCAGTAAAAACTGATGTATAAAATGTAACTAGTCATTAGACAGTAATGTACTATCAAGATTAACGGTCATTTATTTTTTCTTCCTAGTATTTTCTCCATGACAAGGTGCAGCTGTCAGGGCTTCAACAGATCTTTATTTTTTTGGCAGAAAAAACAACAACAATCTGCAGTTCACTGACTATTTTCCAAGTGTAGTTCCCAGTTGCCGTAGAGGTAGTAGACATTCTGGAGAAGCTCCAGGTGAACCAAAAACCAAACAGCTCTCGGCACCACAAAAATTATTTTGAGTCTGTCACACTTCAGTAGGATCTAACAGTGAACTAAAAAAGTACTGCTTCAAAGGTTTCACAGATCCTTCTTTGGAGTTGGTCTGAAGCCTCCAAAATACACAAGTGTTGCAATATGGGAATACAATAACTTCAGAGCTGTGTAGGTCTGAGATCTGCCTTCATCTGCATCACACTAACTGTGGAGCAACATCATATGAAGCTAGAAAGTCAGGCTATCTTGTAGTTATCACGGATGGGAAAGCTTTGAATATTCCTATACTTTGCAAAGAGCTTGCTGAATAATTCTCACAGAACAGTTTGTTCAGTGATACTGATACAGCGGGTGCTCAGGACAAACTACCAGCAGGCTAGCATTTGTCTGAATTTAACACTCAGACTTGATTCATATCTAATAAAACTTTGATCTCATTGTTTAACTGAAACAGTGAAAACCCAGGCTGTGTATAGCTGCAGTTGGTCAGCTATGTTGCAGGATGTTTGCATACTCTCCCGACCGGATGAGTTTACAGGCATAATGAACAACTCCTGTGCAACTGAAAGCAAAATGTGGCTCCTTCCCACAGTGCCTGAAACCTTGGGGTTTGCATTCTTTGAACATTTGGGACTGTCAGACTATCTGGAGAGAAAGGAGAGGTGAAAAGGAGAAAGCTTGTTTGAAACATTCATTTAACAGTTCAAAACACTTCACACTATTTAACCCAGCCTTAATTATAATTGACTCCAAAGGACACATTTTGCACATAAGCCTGCTAAAGATATTTAATCTCTTTTGAGATGCATGGGCATAAAGCTCTCACCATGGGATATCTAGGGAGACATAGCTGTTGCTAAAAGAAAAACCAGAATATGTACAAGATGCTGGAAAACCCTCATTCCCTCCTCCTCCCAAAAATAAATTCCAGGGAAACACAAGCTCTCTCATTAACATATTTCAGTCTCATTTAAGGGCCTATAAAATCCCACATATATGCAATACCCCTCCTGACACTGTGCAAAGATAGTTATTAGGATCTGGAGTGATGCTTCTATTTCTGACCACTTTTGAGACTTGAACCATACCTTATCTGAACGCCAGTTCTTAAAACACATTTTCTTTAGAAAACAAGTTACTGTACCGTGTTTCTCATCCTAGATACAGTTGTTCCAGCAATGAGCTTGCACATCAGCACATAATCTTAGATGTAAAAATAAAACCAGTAAACAGCTACAGCAAGCAGTGAACTTCGTAGCATGAGGTCTCCTGCTCCTCTTGTTTAAACCAACTGGTATCAATGAACTCAGAAAACAGAAAGTTCTGCAGGCCAGATAGTTATGTTAAATTCTTTCATCTGTCATAATGTCAAGATGTGAAACTTTGTCTCACCTCAAAATCTGCAAGTATTTTCTAATAAATTATTTCTACTACGGACCAGCTCAGCTTTCAGTCTTTGGCTCCTTTTTGTTTGAATTGCAGACCAACTCAATGTCAAATCACAATAGATGAGATTCCCCTAAAACAGGTAAGCAATTTCAGAATAAATCTCTCATATTGATGAACATCTTTCAGCTAACAGCTAACACTAATAAGTAATACTCATTAGCTAACAGCTAATGTTATTTTCAACATGAACAATCATATTGTATTGTTGAAAATTTCACCCAAATAGTCTAAATATTGCTCTGAATTCAGATATTTGCTTTTATTTTTAAAGAAAGCTTTTAAATATGGTCCTGTTTCTATACATTCACACTCTGATATCTATTCACAAATTCCTTCTGCAAACAACATATATTTCTTACAGCTCTTACACAAGATTTTATAAAAATGACACTCCAAAATTACTAGTCAGGACAAATCAGGAAACACGGCCTCTTATTCGTAAAACCAGCATAGGACATTCTATTTTTAGGTAGGACTCAAATGTATCATTTGGACATTTATAAATTTTTGCACATCATTATCCCACCTGCAAATGAGGAATGCTATTTTCAGTTTTACAAAAGACTAAACACAGGTATCTCTTTCAAGCTTTGGCTCTCTAGACTAGAAAGAACTCATAAAGGCAAAGTATTAGCACCATGCATTAGCATTTTTGCTGATCAGGCACCTGAGACTAATGTTCAAGTTACACATTATATCAATATTAAAATCTGTAAGGAAAAAAGGTGGAATAACTCACTTAGGCTCATGGCCATTAATCTTTCATTTCTTGAGCAAATCTTCTGCAAAATACACTTAAGTCATTTATGATTCCAGACAGAAGAAGAACAAATATAGAAAGTTACCATCAGTCAAGAAGATCTGAAAGTGAAATACCTGGATAGTGCAACAGAAAGCAAGTGCTAGATCATATATAGTTAATCTGCGGTTCCAAAATAGTAGTGTATTTAATAGTAAATTTAAAATAACACTAGCGAAGTCAGTTGCTCGATAAGAGTATTTGTAAATATTAACACCCTAATATTAAAATATTATGATGAAAACTGACTTCTAAAAATTTTCTATTTCCTGAGAATCACGTTTATTATTTTATGTCTAGGAATCTACTCGTAGATTGCATCAGACAGCAGAAAAGCAACTTTTCCACCCAGTTCCATTCACCGGTTTATTTGGGGGTGAAATTATTTGTTTGTCCTTGGGGAGAGCCACAAGGTGCCTTTGAAACACCATGGGAAATTCTGAAAATAAGGTGCTTTATAGCACCTACGGTAGCAAATCATATGGAAAGAAAATGTCCAGTGAAACTGGCAGTTCTCTCTATTCAGCTTTTCATACTTGGATGCTGACAGTAATTGCTGACCAGTGTACTGAGAGTTATTGCAGTCCTGCCTGATGGCTCAGCAGCAACACACTCCTGATAATCCTAATAAAGTATGACAGGTGAAATTTTCTCTCTTCTTGTGGGGAAAGGAAGTGACATTTACTCTAAATCCAGCCTCTTCAATAGCAGGATTTTAAAATGTCTTCACTAATTAGTTCTGGCTGTTTGAAGGATAGTTGCTTCTTTTTTTTCTGTTAATTATTATAATTTTCTAACCTCATCTAGCTCTGCTATTGTTTCCTAAACTTTAAAAACACAGCTGTCACAGAGAAGATTTGGATGCTTTACAGCCTTTTGGTTTTTTTTTTTGTTTTCTTCTTCTCAAAAAGGACGGACTTACATTAACGTCAGAAGCATTTAATGTGAGTCTACTAGTTAGTGTCCAGGTAATGAAGCAAAGCAGAACTTCTGAAGGAGAGTTTGATCAGGAGCTACTTCAGAAATGTATTGTCCAACACAAAAACACTTTACATTAGAACTACTTTCATTTTAAATAGAATATTTTATGCTTCTGAGTAAAAAATGAAAAATTAGAAAACACTCAAGTTTTATTATAATATGTTGGTTCCGACCTGTATTTGGAGGATTGGACAAAATGCTGAAAGCTTACCAAAAAACAAAACACAAAAAGAAAAAAGTGTCCATTCTCCAGTGAATTACTTTTTGAGTAAAACATGTTCAACTAGTTCTAGCAAGCCTAACATCAAGCATAAAATGTAACTGGATAGTGCAGGAATGGAAACAGGCAGAAAAATTATTTGTGATTGGAGTAAAAGAGTTAAACTTTTCAGTTATTCAAGAAGGATGGAAATAAGACTGGAGGTGATTGGGCATCTCTGCATGTTATAGAAATATATGACAATTAATAGAGAGGCATCAAACTATCTAGAGAGAATACAGGTATTTAGACCTACTGACACTAAACCTGCATTTCTTAATTACCTTCTACTCGCCCTACAGAAGTAGACACTGGAATCCCCTGGGCCTGCGGACCACAGGTTGAAAACAAATCCTGTAGTGAAAAAACACACTCTGTATGGGATAAAAGTTGAAAAGCCGCAGAAGAGAGAGCTTTGGAGTACTGTTACAGAATCACTAAGCTTGGAACAGAATACGAAGAGAAATCTCTACAAGGTTACGAGAAATAAAGAGTAGTGACTGTGTGAACGTGGGAGACTAACCTACCAAACTTGGATGCAATATAAATGCCATCGCTAAGAGCTGAAGGCTTAGGTTGCCTTGAACTTGCTATAAGACACATTTCTTTAATAAATACGCAGTGAACCAATGAAAATTAATGCTGCTTTGGACATAGGTTTAGCAAGAAACAAGGTCTTACAGAACAGCTTTGCATAGAAAATAATCTTATACAGAGTGATCAGGAGCCGAATCAGTCTTTATCAAACTGCAAGACAGACAATAGGTCTGCCTATGACTAATGTTTGGGATTTTAGAAAGGAACTAAAGAAACCATTCAGAGTGAATTCAGGAATGCAGAGCTTTTAAAACATAGAAAGTAATGAAATACTTTAAATCAAAGGGCAGACATTATTTAGAGTTCATACTGCAAACAAGGAAAAAAAGCTAATAGAAAAAGCTTACGGGCTTCCTCCAATGAATCAGCTGCTTTTGTACACATATAAACTTACCAAGAACAAAGAGCAAGCACTGTTCCTCAGAAGTTAGAGGATGTAGAAAGTAGGAAAATGGCTGAGATTTCTTGAGCTAGACTTTTTACATTTACCATTGAAACAATCAGCAAAAATTCTTAATAAACAATAAAAACAAAGAAGCATAGGGAACAAAAAATTTACGGTGCTGTAAATACAGAATTTATGATTTAAGAGAGATTTGATTTATTAGAGATTAACATTAATCTAGGGCTGATCCACATATTAAATGCATATTTTGCCTCCATCTTCTATAAAGTTATTGATACAGGCTAATAACTGGAGTGGAGTAAGGAGTAAAAATGAAGGTAGAGCATCAGAAATTATTACACTTAAGAGAGAAATAAATGTTAACATTCTTAATATCTCATAAAGCAAAAATAAGACAGACTGGATAATCTCCATGTTGGAACACAGAAATATGAAAACATCAAATGAAACTGCAAGTCCAACTGTTAGGATTTTTGGAGGCAGTATCTTATGACTGGAAAACAGTGAACGTGGAAACTATATTCAAAAGAAGAGTAACAAAGACCATTTCTGAAACCACTAGACTTATTAAACTGACTTAAAAAAAAAAAAGATGATCTAGAATAGTGTTTGAAGGAAGAATTAAGGGCAGACAGATAAATGGAAAGCAGTATAAATTATAATGTGTTTTTATCAATGGCAGATCATCTCAAACCAATCTAATACCTCTTTTCAAAAGTTATCTTTATTAGACAGAAGAATATTACTTATCAGATATTTAAATACAGAATTTGATGTAAAATCCCTGCAGAAACGGTTTGCTAAAGGTGAAGACAGGTGCTAATGCAAGGTTTCTAAAGCAGCTAAGGGTGTGGCCAGAGGGATCAACAACAGCTCATACCCACTGGGTATCCATGGAATAAGGAGAGTTTACTAGGTGTCTTATCTGTCCTGTTTAGTAAGTTATGTAAAGTTCTTAAAGAAAATATAGACGAAATTAGCAGACTATATTTTTGCACAGTATTGTCATTATTACAAAGACCAGGTCACCTTAGAAAAGCACTAAATTATTGTATTGATTTGATTAGATAGAATGAGATACAATTTAATAGTACAAAGAGCAGATTCATGCACTTGAGGACATCTGTTAAGAACTCCTGGCTCATTAACTATGGGTGATCATATAGGTCGAAAAGCAGGTATATTGGAAGATGTAGTCTACTGGAAATACTCTATTGGAAGATGGCTATGAACAGTGATTGCTGAAGCTATGAAAGGGCCAATGAACTCACATATGCATGAGAAAAGACATTTGTTGTGAGAGGAACAGAAAGGTCTAATTAGAAATACTGTGTACGGTTCTGGTCAACCAGTTTCAGTGAAGACTAATCTTAACTGTTAAGAAAGATGATTAGAATAATTAGAGAGAATGATATGGAGCAATATTATCAGCACAAGATCAAATGGTAATAAATCAGCAATAAATACATCTTTATAACAAGTTCAGGAAAACGCTTCCAGGTACAGTACCGGAAGCAGCAAGAAAATTCTGTTATTTCAAGATGAAAACTACTAACTTTTATATATAAACTGTATAACTAGATAAAAGAGTTCCTTGTGATAAGAATTCTTCTTTCTCTTAGAAGCTTTCTTAGATGGCTACATATATCTAAGAAGCTATATACACATGTGGGACTTCTCCAGAACACGTATCTAAGAGGACTGGTAATCATCACCAGACAGAGTCAGAACAGAATTCTTTCCCTATGGTGGGTCTGCAGCATTCACTGTTTGAGTTTTTTTGGCTATTTTTTCATGTTCACCACCATAGCATGCCGCATAGACTAAACTCAGATTTGAGTTTCATTTAACTAATACAATGTTAATACAGGGGATGGGATACTGGTGAGCATTCGCATTCTTTCTGAGATGCGTTGCATTTGTGACTTCAGCCTTGTACTACAAACCTTAATGTTATACAGTAACAGTAAACATTTCATTGCAAGTGGCATACAATAGCATGTTAGCAGATATTTTCAGATCTCACTGAACTGGCTGTCTGCATGCTTGCACGCAGCTTTTTCAGATCGGACTTAACACTAAATGTTGCCTTTCCACGTAATGGTGGAGTGTGAGAGACACCAACATCCAACTCACCAACATCACGCTCAAAAGCAACAAGTGTCCAGATCACATCTGATGTCAAATCTGGATACAAGCTGAAGCGATTCATATATATACGCATATATATTCCACATCAAATTAGGGCAAAAGAGGGGAACTGGCAGAGGACAACACTATCTGGAATTTGAGGAGAAAATGAGCACACTTTTGATATTTGAATTAACTGAAAATTCTCTATCAATGAACAGGTTAAAGGCTGCCTTAATTTCTATTATTGCCTTTAGGAAAAAAAAAAAAGAGGAAAGCAGGTAGTGAATGATATTAAATAGATTTTTTGTCATTTTAGGTTGCCATTTGTGGGGTTTACACAGTTTCTTGTTATTTCTGATGCCCTTCCCTCACATTTCTCACTGTATTTAAAAAAGCATAGTACCCAGGGAAACAGTTCTCCTTTCATTTGTTTGCCTGGTATGCAAGCAAACATCTTGCTCTTAAATGTCAGTTGAGAATATTAATTTTAGAACTGCATTTGGGGGATGTTTAGCTCCTGTTCCATACAGCTACAGCTCCTGCTTTTTTTCCTAGTAGCACCCAAATCCCCATAAGTGTTTCTCTTGCCTTGCTTTTGTATAATCTGGAATTCACTAGCACCACGAATGTATCTCTCATAAAATGAGAATAAAACCTAAGAAGTATTTATTGCCACACACAACACCCACCACTGTGTGAACACCCACTGACCTTGTTGGAAGATTCAGGGTGATCAGGATTTGTTTAGTTATGAGAAATAATCATCTAAACATGGGGTCAACACGGGTGGAACCAGCTTGGTTCTGCCCAAATATTCAGGTGCTATGGCGTGTCTCTATCCTCAGGCTTTTTTATACCTCCTGGTATTGCGATTTTTTAAATTCTGCAACTTGCTCTGGTTCAATCAGTCTCCAGCTTGTTGCTCCCAGATACTCTCGATAGTACTTACAGACCCACTTGACTCTGGAGAAGGCAGAAGATTGTGTCCTTGGGTCTAAAGCAGCAACCAGTTAAAGTAACTCACACCTGAAAAGTCAAAGGCCAAATACAAGAATACTTTACATATATCTTAACTTTCTTTATTTGGTTGTCTTTATTCATAACATGGAACGAGCTGAACATTTCTTAGAATCACATGAAATACCCTCTACAACTTCCAGTGCGATTGCCTTGCCGTAAGAGTAATTCTTGGCCATAGCCTTCCATCGTTTCAAGTCTTCCTTTTCTGAGGATATTGCCAAAGCCTCCCTCCTGGAATGCATATTGCTCCCTGCAGGCAGTCTGTCTTTACCTTAGATTCATGCTGCTTCCAAGTGCCATCTGCCCTTGTAACATCACCATTTTCCTGGCTTAGTCTGAAACATCATAGGTAACTGTCACTTGACTTTCAGTTTTTAGACAAGCACAAATACAAATCTAAATAGAGAAAAATGAGTTACATGAAAATGTTTATGAAAACCAACAAGACATTGTCCCAGTTTTTCACACCTTGAATTACATCAGTAGTCACCAAATGTTGCTCTTCATGCAGCAGATGTAAAGCCATTCGAACAGTTCTGTTATTCCCCTCACAGCAGAAGTGCTCATGAGAGTGACAGTACCTCTGATCCACAATAGGAAGATTATCATATTGATCTTAAGTCAAGGGCTCTAGAGTTCTGTTCATAAGGCAGTAGGGAACCTGCGCTCACCTTAAGCTTTCAGATTCCTGCCTATAGACTTCATGAGTTAGCCTAGATAACTTTGACAGGAGAAGAGGGAATCACTTGTTTCTGACAGTCTTTGAAAAAATCTGCGTTCTGACTTTCCTTTTTTAGGTTCTAAGCACTGAATGCCCTTCTGCTTTGCTATTAGACTCCTCTTCGGAGTTATCTGTTGAAATGCGTTGGTTTATTATTATACATGTGAAAGCACCCTGGAATAAATAATTCAAGCATTTCAGCAGATTAATAACTCAGTCTTATTTGTGAAAAGTTCTGTATGTCACCATCAGCTTCTCAACTCCCACTTCAATAGTATCAGCGCAAGCCATATCACTACTCACAGCATGACAGATGACTGATGAAATACAGCACTGATGTTACATAAACCTTTCCTTATCCTATACAAAGTTCATTGCCAGTTGCCCACTAAAATAAAAAATGAAGCAAAATAAGAACACCAAGGATGATGACAAAGTTATTAAAAGCATTAAAAAGTGTATTCCATAGTTATCAATGCTGAAGATCACTGTTCTCTAACAGCACAAAATACAGTCATTGTTGTCAGAAAAAAGACAGCAGTCTAGACACATTTTTAGAAAATTAAATTAAGATGTTTAAGAGTTTCTCTAGCCTGAGAGGTGGGGAAACTTGAACCTGTGTTACAGTTTGTCATTTATGTGAGCAGTGACAAATATGAAGCCTTCTACAGTGATTTTCTCCATCCCTTACACCTTTAATTCAGTTACGGGAAGAAGCTCTGGAAATATTCTTTATGCCACAGTCTGTTTATACCCTAGCTCAATGTGCAGAGGCAGAGAAACTCAAATAAAGGTCATCCTGTCAAAGGTGATTTTGCCCTCATTTAGGCAGATTTCATAGTCAATATTCTCCATGATATCCTGCCATCTCACAGCCCTCTCTAACTCTTTTCATGTTCCACTCTTCAGATCAACAGTAGTCATATACCCTCCATCTTGTGCTTCCCAGCCCCTCAGTGTTGCCTTGGCAATCACTGACCTCACTGCATGGCAAAGCCAGGGGATGCCAGCACAGGACACAATCCATTCGGTATTGTTACCTTCCTTCCCTGCAGAATCCCACTGTGCTGCTGCCTGTCCCGTCCCACTCAGCAGGAATAGGGGAAGGTGATCTTTTCAATTCTCTGTGCGGTACTGAGAGTCATAGCAACGACCAAGAGGCTCGACTAAAACCAGAGCTTTACTTGGAATGGCAG